>OKRU01000028.1_pt1 | contig 94204 bp, 73 predicted proteins | sample 1601131 | NCBI WGS metagenome assembly OKRU01 (sample SAMEA3541558, study PRJEB24748) | human gut metagenome | biome: human gut; feature: human-associated habitat; material: faeces | place: China | collected 2012
CGCGTCCGCAGACGCGCCCCCAAGCTGCTCTTCCCCCAAGATTCCGTGAAGAACCTCCTTTTTGCGCTTCTGCATGGTCGCGCAGAAGGCTTTGCAGGAGGATATGAGCCGAAAACGCCCCTGATGACCGGCAGGGGGAAGCGAAAAAATGCCGAAAAAACGGGCATTTGCGGGGATTTTCCGAAAAACGCCCAAAAAGAATCAAAAAATCCGCAAAAAAATTCATTTTGGGGGTTGACAAACTGCTGAAATGGGTGTATACTTAAGAAGTCGCCTGCAGGACATGCAAGAGACACGGGAACGACGGGGTGTAGCGCAGTCTGGTAGCGCACGTGCTTTGGGAGCATGGGGCCGGGGGTTCAAATCCCTTCACCCCGACAGCTACTACTCTCCTTCGGATGGGAAATATGGCCCCGTGGTCAAGTGGCCTAAGACACCGCCCTTTCACGGCGGCTACTCGGGTTCGAATCCCGACGGGGTCATCCTTCTTCTTTTCCCTTCCGTATGGGCCTTTAGCTCAGTTGGTTAGAGCAACCGGCTTATATCCGGTCGGTCCCGGGTTCGAGTCCCTGAAGGCCTACTTTCTCAGGTGGCCCGGTAGCTCAGTTGGTTAGAGCGCCAGCCTGTCACGTTGGAGGTCGAGGGTTCGAGCCCCTTCCGGGTCGTCTACTTTCTGGTTTGAACTTCGCAGGTGCTACCAAGTAAGCAATGCTGGTGTAGCTCAATTGGCAGAGCAGCTGATTTGTAATCAGCAGGTTGCGGGTTCAAGTCCCATCGCCAGCTCCATTCTCTGGGTTACAGAGAAATTTCATATGGATGGGTTCCCGAGTGGCCAAAGGGAGCAGACTGTAAATCTGCCGTCACCGACTTCGGTGGTTCGAATCCACCCCCATCCACATTCTGCGGGAATGGCGGAATTGGCAGACGCGCTAGATTCAGGTTCTAGTGAGGGCTAACTTCATGCAGGTTCAAGTCCTGTTTCCCGCACCATAACTGGACACCAGTTTTGATACATTTGTGTATACAAACGGGTGTCCAGTTTTTCTTTTAAGCATTACGGAGGAAAATATTATGGGGAGGATTCGAAACTCTGCAAAAGCACTTATCATCAAAGACGGAAAAATGGCCGCTATCAAAATCAGAGATGCTGGTGAAGAATGGTATATTATGCCTGGCGGTGGTCAAGAAGCAGAAGAAACGCTAAATGAAGCTGTTTGCCGTGAAGTATCAGAGGAATTAGGTATTGCTATAGAGTGCAAAGAATTGCTTTTTGTAGTGGAAGGTGTTCATGGCGAAAACTTTCATCGTGTCGATTTGATTTTTTCTTGTGAATATATTGATAACATACCGGATGCTGTTCTTCATGGAGATACGAATCAAGTTGGCATAGGATGGCTGGATATTTCTACGCTTGATTTGCAGCCCTTGTATCCTTCGAAATTAAGACGACAGATTATGAATTATTATCAAGGAAAACCATACAAAGTATATCTTGGAAACGAAGAAGCCGGTGATTCGGAATGTCTGGATTAGAAGTATGCAGCATCTTCTGCAAATACGGTGTGCACCATTTAACGATTTCCAAACATTTTAACGGAAAGGTGACAAGGTGTGCATTTCGTATCAAAATAGGTCTTTAGTTTCAAAGCCTTGAGAGTGAGAAATTTCAAGGCTTTTTTTTCTATACGGATTCGGATGGCGGATGTGGAAAAATCATAAAAATAGTGAACAGGTGGGCGAAAAGCGGGAAAAACACTGCCGCGCAAAAGAAGCGGTGTTGCCGTCCGAAAATAGGTGGATGCAGATTCTCGTGTGTCCGCTGATCGCTACATACTTCACCCCGCATCTGCCCAGTGCCAGTCATCTGACAAAATAATATTGTCCGCACACAGCCCAATCCCCCCTAATTCTTCCTCAATCGCACATTTTCCTGCGCCAATGGGGGATGCAAAAAATCCGCCGCTGTGGTATCATCAAGATAGAAAGGAGCCCTTGCATGTTGCTGCGAATCGCCATCGTCGATGATCTCCCGCAGGACGCCGAACGTCTTCAACAGGCGCTGACCGCCGAGGGACAGACGAACATTATCCGCTACGAAAGCGGCGACGCACTGCTTAGCGCTATCAGCCCGGAGCAGCTGGATGCCCTCTTCCTCGACATTTGCATGGAGGGCACGAACGGCATCGACACCGCACGGAAACTCCGCGAACAGGCCCCGACGCTGCCGATTGTTTTCGTCATATCCTCGAAGGAGTACGTCTGGCAATCTTTCCCGGTGCATCCGTTCGATTATTTGCTCAAACCGTTCGAGCAAGCGCGCATTCGTCAGCTGCTGGATGACCTGCTGCGCATCCTGCAGCACCCCGAACCGGAAATAGAGGTGCGTTTCGCCCGCAAACTCATGCGCCTGCCGTACAGCAAGGTGTATTACGCCCTGGCGCAGAACCACTTCGTCCGCATCATGAGCGATGAGGGCGAATGCCGCGCAACGGGAATCTTCGCGCAGGTGGAAAAGGAGCTTTGCACCGATCCAAGGTTTTTGGTCTGCAACCGCGGCATTATCATCAACATGAGCGCTGTTCTGCGGTTCGAGAATGACTGCATCCAGATGCTCGACGGCGCGCAGTTCCCTGTCCGCCAGAAAGACAAGGGACGCTTGTTCGCAACGTTCACGCAGTACCAGTTCCGCCATATGCGGCGCGAAATTTGACGAAATCCGCGCAGGAGGGGAGGAGACGACCATCGAAATTTCACGGTACATCCGCTACTTTCTGGAATTCTTGTCTATGCTGCCGGCGGCGGTCATGGTGCTGATGTCGGTCTGGGAGCAGCTGCTTTCGCCCAAACGAACGGCGTGTCAGGCGATGCTGTTCATCCTGCTGACATGCGCGAGCGGCGCGGCTGTCTGCTGCTGGCAGGGCTGGGTAACAAACACGTTGCTGCTGCCCTTCATGGCGCTGGCGTTCGTGCTCTTCCGCCGTGCATTGAAACCAAATGTTTCAGTGTCACAAAGCATCCTTCTCTTTTTGAGCCCCGCCACCGTGGCGGCGGTGGCACTCATGCTGTCCGTCTGCCTGAACGCGCGGCGCGAGGTAACGAACGTTCAGCCAATCTACCTGCTGTCCACGGTACTGCTGAATTTCGGCATCGAAAGTTTACTGGCAATTGTCTACGCGCTGGTGGCTGTGCCGTGGCTGAGATGGCTGCTGCGCGAATATCAGGTGGAACGCGTGTGGCGCGTTGTCAGCCCCATCCCCGCTATTTGCATCGCGTTCATCATCTTCATCATGCCGCAAGACCCGGCGACGGTGCTGGTTAACCGGATGCAGCGCGTTTCCATTGTGGCATTGCTGATGGCGATGATGGCGATGCTTCTGCTGCTCTACCAGTTTTACCGCATGGCACAGGAGAGCGTGCGCAATCTGACGCTGATTCAGGAAAACCAGATGCTGGAATTGGAATCGCGTCGCTATGCACAATTGCGGGAGTACATGGCACAAACTCGCCGCCTCCGCCACGATTTCCGGCAGCACCTGCACGTTATTGCCGGGCTGACGGAGAGCGGCAAAATGGAGGAGCTGCGCGCATATTTGAAGGAGTATGAGAGCGAATTCGTTGACGCGCACGCGACCTTCTGCGCCAATGGTGCGATGGACGCAATTGCAGGCTACTACGCAGCGACGGCGGCGCAGAAGAACATCCCACTTGCATGGCAGCTGAATTTGCCGGAGAAACTGCCGATGCGCGAGGCGGATTTGTGCATGGTGCTGGGCAATCTGCTGGAGAACGCCCTGCGCGCCAGCGAACGCCTGCCCGAAACAATGCGACGCGTCAGCGTGATTTGCCACATGCTGTCGCCTGCCATGATGGGGCTGATTGTCGAGAATCGCTATGATGGGCAGCTTTCCCGCCGTGAAGGAAAGCTGCTGTCCACCAGCCACCCCGGCTTCGGCACAGGGCTGCTGAGCGTGGAGACAGTCGCGAAAAAGTACCACGGGCAGATGACCGTCGAGACGGAAAACGGCGTGTTCCGGGTGAATGTGCTGCTGAATCTATGATTTATACTATTTCCAACGGAAAAGGCGCAAACAGATGGCGCGGGTGAATTTGGAAATCGTATTACCTGCAATAGGCATCAATGGCGCGCGCGGCAAATTCGGCAGTGCCTTCGCCGCCCGCGTTGTCAATGTTTTTGGTGAATGAGCCGCCTGCCCTGTACATCGCGCCGAGTGCGTTCAGCATTTCCGGCGTGCAGTGATAGTAGTTTTCCGAGATGTACGCTTGCAGACGCTTCACCAAGGCTTGCGCTTCGGGGGATGCAGGGTCAGCAGACTTGCATTTGCCGAAATCCGCGAAAATCAGCATCATGCCGTTCGCCAGCGCCGCCGCCGCCTCTTTGGAGCGCCCTTTGCTTTTTTTCGCGTACTCCTGATAGGCGGGCGTGTGCTGCCACTGCGCTTTGGCTTGCGCGGCGTATTCATCCATTTGTGCCGTATCAAATGCAGAAAAGTCCATGTTTGTTCCTCCCATTTCTTTTAGTCCGCGAGCGAAGGTAATCAGGTTGTCGATATGCGCCCTTTTCAGCGTGAGCAGATGGATTTGCTGGTCTAACGCCCGATTCCTGTCAAAGTTCGGGCTTTGCAGAATCGCCTGAATCTCTTTGAGCGAAAACGCCAGCGCGCGAAACAGCAGAATCTGCTGTAAGCGTTCCAGTGCCGCATCGTCATACAGCCGATAGGCCGCTTCTGTGCGCGCCGTCGGGGTAGCAGCCCCATCTTGTCATAATACTGCAATGTGCGGACGCTCACCCCTGTGCGTCTGCTTACTTCATGAACCGTCATCATGCTGATTCCCTCCTTGCGTGAACAGTATAAACCATGACGCAGCGTCAGAGTCAAGGCTTTTGGCAGAAAAAATAGAAAACCCGGATTGTCGCGGACAAAAAACTGCGGCAATCCGGGCTTTTGTATGCGGTTATGCGAACCTAATACTATTTCCAGATAAGAATGCGCCAAGATGCGCCGCGAATTTTTCATTCTGGCTAACGTGAATGAAACGCAGCGTAGCAGCGCTACGCTAAGTGGAATGAGCGGACGCCAGAAGGGAAAAGGCGCAAGCAGATGGCGCAGGTGAATCTGGAAATAGTATAAAGTACATTTTCAAAGGAAGCGTCAAGCCCTGCGCAGCATCGCATCCACTTCCTCCGCCCTCGGAATGGACGGCGCCGCCCCTTGTCGTGTCACGCTGATTGCCGATGCCGCCGCAGCGCGCGCCATGCACGTTTCCAGCGGCAGCCCTTGCGTCAGCGCCGCGAGAAAGTAACCCGTGAACGTGTCGCCCGCCGCCGTCGTGTCCACCGCCTGAACGCGGAAAATTGGCTGATGAACCGTTTTCTCCGGCGTGCAGCAAATCGACCCGGCGCTCCCAAGTGTCAGCACAACGCACAGCGCGGGGTACTTCGCCCGCAAGGCAGACAGGATCGCGTCCGGCGCGGTTTCGCCCGTCATTTGATGCCCTTCGACCTCGTTGATGAAAATCCAGCGAATTTGGTTGTAATCCAGCGACCGCAGCGAATCGTCAAACGGCGATGGATTCAGCACGACATGCAAGCCGCGCCGCGCCCCTGCGTCCACCATCTCCGGCAGACAGGACACCTCGTTCTGCAGCACCAGATAATCGCCAGGGGCAAACGCGGCAATCGTCGCTTCCACCTGCGCCTTCGTGATGGCGTGGTTGGACTGCCCGAAGAGCAGGATGCAGTTTTCGCCCTTGGGGCTGACCTGAATCATCGTGCTGCCCTGCGTGCAGTCGCGGTGCAGCAGGTAGTCATCATGCACGCCGTTTTCTTTCAGCAGATTTGTCAGCAGCTCGCTGCCGTTGCCGACGACGCCCGCATGATACACATCCGCGCCCGCCCGTGCCAGCGCCAAAGACTGATTCAGCCCCTTCCCGCCGGGATGCACCGCCTCGGACAGCGCTGCCATTGTCTCGCCCGCCTGCAGGAAGTGCAGCACTTGGTAAACGTTATCCAGATTCAGCGACCCGAAATTGAGAATCTTCATCGTTATCTCTCCCACACGACGACTTTGCTCGCGTCAATCGTCTTACCCGCGCATTTTGCCGTCGCGACGCCCTTGTCGATGCTTACGTTGATGAGCTGCAAGCCCTCGTTCAGGTCAATATCCGTGCTTTCGCCGTCATCCTCGTACAGCGTGATGGCACAGCCGACCTCCAGCCAGCCGACCAGCGACAGCTTCGTCGTGTCCAGCGCATCGACGTATTCCGCGCTGCGGCACAGCGGAATCACATGCCCGCGGCGGATGAACAGCGGCACTTCGTTCATTGGCACATCCAGCCAGTGATGCCCCTTCTGCATCGTTTGCACGGTGTAATCGTCGCCGGAGCGGAAGCGCACCAGCAGCATGTCCTCCGGCAGATAAACATGGCGGCCGCGCGCGTTTTGTTCAACCACGGGGGCAATCATGCACTCGTCGCCCAGCATCAGCTGATCTTCCACGCGGATGGCGGTCTTGTCCTGCGGATAATCGAACGCCAGGGGGCGGAACATCATCTCGTCCCGGCAGGCGCACTTGACCAGCAGGCTGTACAGGTAGGGGAGCAGCGCGTAGCGGACGGACACGACATTGCGCATATCCTCCCAGTTGCGGAAGCGGAAAATCTCTTGATCGCGCGTGTGCTGCGCAGTGTGGTTGCGCATCAGCGGGGTGAAGACGCCCAGCGCCAGCCAGCGCAGGAGCAAATCTTCCGTCGTGTTGCAGGAGAAGCCGCCCAAGTCCGCGCCCGTGTACAGGAAGCCGCACATGTTCAGCGACGGCATCATTTTCAGGTTCAGCAGCAGATGCGACCACCAGCTGCTGTTGTCACCCTGCCACACGCCGCCGTCGCGGTGCGCACCGATGAAGGAGGAGCGGCTGAAGAGCAGATAGCGCCGGTCGGGATTGTAGCTGCGGAAGCCTTCGGCGGCGGATTTTGTCATCATTGCACCGTAGAGGTTGTGCACTTTGTCGTGGCGTACGGGCTGACCATCCACCGTGTGGTAGAAGCGGCGGTAATCCTCGGCGTTGTTGGCAATGTTGACGAACGCGTCTTTCAATTTGAACGCGCCGTCAATGCCCAGATTCTCGTGCCGCATCTTTTCCGCCGTCTCGAACGCGTTTTCGAGACTGTCCGTGCTGTAAAACAGCGCTGGTTCGTTCATGTCGTTCCAGAAGCCCTCGATGCCCGTATCCATCAGCTTATGGTACTTCGCGCCGAACCATTGCCGTACGTCCTCGCGCAGGAAATCCGGGAAGCACGCGCGCCCCGGCCAAACCGCGCCCACGAACAGGCTGCCATCCGCCTTCTTGACGAAGTAATCCTTCTGCACACCCTCGTCGTAAATCGGGTCGCCAGTGAGCTGCTTGATGCCCGCGTCAATAATCGGTACAAGGTGGATGTGTTCGTCCTTCATGCGCGCATTGGTGGCTTTCAAATCCGGGAAATGCACCGGATTCCAGGTGAAGTCCTTGAAATCCTCCATGTAGTCAATGTCCATGCACACGTTGTCCAGCGGGATGTGCCGCTTGCGGTGCTCGGATACGATGAAGTTCAAATCGTCTTCGCTTGCGTACCCCCAGCGGCTCTGGATGTAGCCCATCGCCCACTTCGGCGGAATGTAGCTGCGTCCGATGAGGTGGCGGAACTCGCGCACCAGCCCTGTCAGCGTGGTGCTTTCAATCAGATACACCGACAAATTGCCGTTTTCGGACGTAATGACCGCCTTGCCGCCGTCAGAATACCCCAAATCAAACGTGACCGCACCGGGATCGTCGAAATACGCGCCGAAAACACCTTGCTCGCCGCTGAACAGCAGCAGATTGTGGCTGGAATAAATGCCGCCCTTGTTCTCCGTGTGGCTGAAATCGTCCATGTTCCACGCGCGATAAAGATGCCCGCGCTTGTTGATGCCGCGGACATTCTCGCCCAGCCCGAAGATGAGGTCATCGTCGCCCAGTATGGTGGTGAAAGAGACGCTGCCGTCCGCTTTGGTGACGGTGAAGTGGGGAATTTCGCCGCCCGACGGCGCAATTTTGCGGATGACCGCCATGGTGGGGAGGGGAGTACCGAAAATATAGCGTGAGATCATCGACATGACCTGCCTTTCCTGATGATAAGGAGATAGTATAGAATTCGCGGGGAAAGGGGGAAAATCCTGCAAAGCGGAGAGGAAAATAATGTGGAATTCGGAATTCGGAATGCGGAAAAAAGCCGCACGCGGAAGAAGTATGAAAGCGCGACCAACTCAATCGCGAAAAGGGGTCAAGGGGAAAATTTCCCCTTGCAGGGTCAAGGGACAGCGTCCCTTGTGGGGTTTGGGGCAACGCCCCAATTGTTCCGCGGGCGACCAGCATCTCAAACGCAATCAACAAAGGCGCAGGCAGCGAAGCGTCCCTGCCAGTAACTTTGTGCGTCTGCAGACGCGCCTCCCAGCTGCTCTTCTCCCCAAGATTCCGTGAAGAAGCAAAAAAACTGCCTTCTCGAAAGCAATTTTTCGGGAAGGCAGGAGATTCACTCGTTGATAGCGAACATCTTTGTGGACAGATACCGCTCGCCTGTGTCGGGCAGGATGACGACGATGTTCTTGCCCGCGAATTCCGGACGCGCCGCCACTTGTGATGCCGCCCAGACTGCCGCGCCGGACGTGATGCCCGCCAGCACACCCTCGTGCGCCGCCAACTCGCGCCCCGTGCGATAAGCGTCGTCCTCCTTGACGGTGATAATCTCGTCAATCAAATCGCGGCTCAGCACATCCGGCACGAAATTCGCGCCGATGCCCATCAAGCCGTGCGGGCCCGCAACGCCCTTGGACAGCAGGGGCGAGGAGAACGGCTCTACCGCGACGATGCGCACGTTCGGGTTCTTTTCACGCAGGTAGCTGCCGATGCCGGTCAGCGTGCCGCCCGTGCCGATGCCCGCGACGAGCACATCCACCTGACCGTCCGTGTCCGCCCAGATTTCCGGGCCGGTCGTGTCGCGGTGGGTGGCGGGGTTCGCCGGGTTGACGAACTGCCCGACGACAATCGCGTTCGGGGTTTCGGCGGCGAGTTCATTCGCCTTGTCAACCGCGCCCTTCATGCCCAGCTTGCCGGGGGTAAGGACGAGCTTCGCGCCATACGCCAGCATCAGCTGACGGCGCTCGACGCTCATGCTGTCCGGCATGACGATGATGGCGGTATATCCGCGCGCGGCGGCGACCATCGCCAGCCCGATGCCGGTGTTGCCGCTGGTGGGCTCAATAATGGTGCCGCCGGGGAGCAGCTTGCCCGCCTTTTCCGCGGCCTCCACCATGCCCAGCGCAATGCGGTCTTTCACACTGCCGCCGGGGTTGAAGGATTCGACCTTCGCCAGCAGATGCGCGTTCAGACAGTGCGTCTGCTCAAAGTGAGTGAGTTCAAGCATCGGCGTGCGGCCGATCAGTTCAGCGACGGACTTGGCAATGCGCATAACCAGCGCCTCCTTTTCGTGTCTTTCCTCCCGATAAAGTCAGGAGGAAGAATGACGGCATTATACGCTATTCCTATAGGTTTCGTCAAGCACAAATTTGCCTTTTTTTCGGAAAAAATTTGCCTGAATCTTGCGGAATCCGATATGCGTATGCTATACTGGAAGCAGATGCAAGAGAAACAACATCCGAAAGGCGGGATGCGGGTGGCTCAGGCGGATGACGAACGGCAGTTCCTCGCGGCGTGCTATCAGCGCCACCGCATCAGCATGATTCGCTTGGCGAAGTGCTATGCCGCTGACAGCGCGGCGGTGGAGGACATTGTGTCGGACAGCCTCGTGGCGCTGATGGAGAAAATCGACCTGCTGCGCACGCTGACGGAAGAGCAGGAGCGCGCGTATGTGCTGGCAGTTGTGCGAAACACCGCGATGGACGAACTGCGGCGCAAGCAGCGGCAGCGCGGGCGGTTCCTGCGCGACGGGGACGAGGCGCTCGCGCTTTATCCCGACCCGACGGCGCTGGAAGAGAAGGTGCTGATGCGGGAGACGATGGCGGCAGTACGCCGTGCAATCGCGGAATTGCCGGAGAAGGAGCAGCAGGTGCTGCGCTTGAAAGTGCTGGAAAACCGCACGGACGCGGAAATCGCCGCCGAAACGGGCTTGTCGCCGGGCAGCATCCGGCAGTATCTCCACCGCGCGCGAGGCAGACTGCGCGAGAAACTGTTTTGAGAGGAGGAAGCAGCATGAACGAAAAGAATCAGCATGTGTCGGATGAGCAGATTGACGCCCTCATCCGCAGTGGACTTTGGCAGGATGAACAGCCGCTGACGGCGGACGAAGAGAAGCTGGCGGGCGCGGCGTTTGCGCGGGCAATGGCGAAAATCGACCGCAAGGCGAAGCGGCAGAAGCGCCGGACTGTCCTGCATATGCTTGACCGCGTGGTGCGCGTCGCGGCGTGTCTGATTGTGGCGGTCGGGATTGCGTTCCCGATTGCGCTGGCGAATTCTGAGGCGTTCCGCGAGCAAATCCTCCAATTGGTGCTGTCCATCAACCCCGAAACGGGCATGGCGCACGTCGGCATGGAACCCGCGAAGGAGGAGCAGACCGCGAGCGTGCCGCGCATGGACGTGCCGGACGGCTGGGAGGGGCTGTTCTTCCCGACGTTCCTGCCGGACAGCCTGCCGCTGGTGCGCTGCGAAACGACGCGCGGCGACCAGGTGCACAGCGAAGCCTACTATGCCGACGAGACGCGCTCCCTGCGCTTTGAGGAGCAGGACAACCTCGACGGCTGGAACGTCCGCGCGGCGGATGCACGGGTGCTGACGATTTATCTGCACAGCGTGCCGGGCTACCTGATTGACCGCCAGACCGAGGACACGCACGAGGTGAGCATCATCTGGGCGGAAGGGAAGCGGATGCTGCGCGTGACGAGCATCGGGCTGCCGGCGGACGAAGCGGTGCTGGTGGCGCAGAGCGTGAAAAAAATTTTTGCGGAATGATGTCCCGTTTTGCCCCTTTGCAGCGTCTTAATCAGTGAAAGCGCCCGAAAGATGGTTCGGACGCGCCCGACGAGACACGGAAGGAGCGAAACACGATGACGACCCGATGGAAGCGACTGACCGCCCTGATGCTGATTCTGCTGACGCTGCTGAACGCCGGAAGCGCGCTCGCGGCGGAGGAGTTTTGGAAGTGGGGGGATGTGTACGAAGAGAAGCTGATACTGGGATTGCCGACAGAAGTGACTGATTTGCAAGTTTTCCAAGATGAGCTGTATTTCATTTACGGCGACTTGCTTTTGAAGTGCCACGAGCCGGACGACACGCCGGAAACAGTCTATGAATTGAAAAACTTGCTTCCGGAAAACGTAAAAGAAGATATGCTGTATGCTTCTTATGATGACTATCGGCTCTTTACAGATGGGGATTCGCTGTATATCTTTGTGACGTTTATGCAGCGGATTTATCGGCTGGACTTTGAGGACGGCGAAGTGAAGCCGATGCTGTATGCTACACTGGATTATTCCACTTTGCCGGAATTAGGCTGGGTTCTGCTGGAGGATGACTGCTGCACATTCTATAAAAGCAATATCGACGGGAAAATCGTAAAAATCGGCGATAATATTTACATGAGGGGTTCGGACTGGACAAATAGAAAAGACAAATTGATTAACAGCCTTATTTGCTTCTCTTTAGAAACAGGACGTGGTGAAATCTTAGCATATAACGATGCTGATATTTGGGAAGTTGTTTCGTGGCAGCAAAATCCGGAATGGGCTTCGACGCTGCTGGTTTACTATAACTATGAAGAATGGGACGAAGATGATGAAGGTCGCAGCTATGTGGCTGATAAGCGAAAGTTGGCATCATATAATCTTGAACAGCGCAAAGCAGAAGAAACACTTTTGGAAATTAAGGATTTGGGACTGGAAAACCAGCTTAGATATGATTTGAAGTGGGGATTTTATACTTACAATTCCAGATGCACAGCTTTTGCATGGGACGCTGAAAACCGCCGCTTCTTCTTCCTCCATGATGACATTGCGTGGTTTACGGATGGCACAACGACAGCACGCGGATTCGACCGCATTCCGACAGAGGCAATTTATGCGGAATACGGTTTCTTCTGGAAGGGTTCTTACTACTTCAAAACATACGATGATGGCGCGTTCGTCTGCGACATGTCAATCTTTGAACACCCCGAACAGTACTACTATTTTGACTAATAATCGACCCACGAAAGGAGCCTCCCCATGAAACACAACCTCCGAATGGCATTCCTGTCCCTCCTGCTGGTGCTGACGCTGGGCGTGATGCCCGTGTTTGCCGAATCCGCCGACCATGCCATGGACTGGACGCACGGCATCGGCAGCCGCTACCGCACGGACGTGACCAGCGCGCTGCCGTTTGAAGACGAACTCTTCTTCATCAGCGGCAGTCAGCTGCTGCGCGTCGATGACCCCGAATATGAGCCGGAAGTCGTCTGCAATCTGGAAGACATCATCTGGTCGGAAGCGCTGAAACAGAGCGGCTATTACGGGCAGGTGATGCTTCTGGACGGCGGCGCGGAACTGGTGTTGTTCAGCGCGAATGAAGGGCGGCTGTACAGTTTTGTTCCCCCGACGGATGACACGATGGTGCGGATGCAGATGGTCGCGGAACTCGATTACAGCACCGTGCCGCAAATGGGGTGGAAGAAGTTCCCGATTGCAAAGGACTTGTACGACGTGACGGTCGAACAGGCAGTGTACGACGCGGAAAACGGGCTGTACGTCATCGCGAAGGACAAGACGGACGAATACCAGATTGTCCGGTTCGACGTGGATACGGGCAAGGGCGAAATGATGGAATTTGCGCTGGAGGACGAAGAAGACAGCCACCTCATGCCTGATATGCCCGGCTTCTTCCGATGGAGCGCTGAAAGCTCGAAGTATGAGCGCGTACTGTACGATGGCAAGGAACTGACGACGGTGAACCTGCCAAACGGCGAAGCGACGAGCGTTGTGCATAACTTGGTCAACACGCTGACCCTTCAGCCGATTCAGGATTATGACGTCACGCTGGGCGATTATGTGACGCACGATGCCTACTATGCCTATGCCCCCAACAAGGACAACACGGCGATGTACTTCGTGCATGACAATACGGTGTGGGTCATGGAGTACGACGAGGAAAACAGCCAGTTCAGCGAACCGCGCGGCATTGACAAGCTGCCTTTCTTCGCCGAGGACACCATGTGCGGCTTCTACTGGCGCGGCTTCTACCTCATCCAGACGCACGACGGGCTGTACCTCTGCCACACGGGCGACGCAACGGCGAGAGCGTACCTCTACGGCGGCGTTGAATAACATCCCTATATAAATTACGCGCCTGCTCCCTTTCATTCGGAAGCAGGCGCGCTTTCTATATCCTCAATTATTCCCCAATCGCGTTCCCGGTGTACAGCGTGTAGTACTTGCCCTTCTGTGCAATCAGCTGGTCGTGCGTGCCGCGCTCGATGATGCGGCCTTGCTCCAAGACCATGATGCAGTTGCTGTTCTTGACCGTGGACAGGCGGTGCGCAATCACGAACGTCGTGCGCCCCTTCATCAGGGCGTCCATGCCGCGCTGCACCAGCGTTTCGGTGCGCGTGTCGATGGAGGATGTCGCTTCGTCCAGAATCAGCGCGGGCGGGTCGGCAACCGCGGCGCGGGCAATCGACAGCAATTGCCGCTGCCCCTGCGAGAGGTTTGCGCCGTCGCCCGTCAGCATCGTATTGTAGCCGTCGGGCAGCTTGCGGATGAACTCGTCCGCATTGGCGAGCTTCGCGGCTTCAATGCACGCCGCGTCCGTTGCGTCCAGGCGGCCATAGCGGATGTTGTCCAGCACCGTGCCGGTGAACAGGTGCGTGTCTTGCAGCACCATGCCGAGGCTGCGGCGCAAATCCGCCTTGCGAATCTTGTTGATGTTGATGTCGTCGTAGCGGATTTTGCCGTCCTGAATGTCGTAGAAGCGGTTAATCAGGTTCGTGATGGTGGTTTTGCCCGCGCCCGTGCCGCCGACGAAGGCAATCTTCTGTCCCGGCATGGCGTACATGGTGATGTCGTGCAGCACCGTCTTTTCGGGCGTGTAGCCGAAATCAACGTGGTCAAACGTCACGCCGCCGGACAGCTTGCGATAGCTGACGCTGCCGTCCGCCGTGTGCGGATGCTTCCATGCCCACAGCCCGGTGCGCTCGGTCGTCTCGGTAATCGTGCCGTCGGGCGCTTCCTTCGCGTTCACCAGCTCCACATAGCCATTGTCGGCTTCCGGCTCTTCATCCAGCAGGTTGAACACGCGCTCAGCGCCCGCCAGCGCCATGATGATGGAGTTGAGCTGCTGGGTAATCTGCGAAATCGGCTGGGAGAAGCTGCGGTTCAGCGTCAGGAACGCCACCAGACGCCCCGTGGACATCAGCGTGCCGCCCGTTGCGATGGACAGCGCCGAACCCACCATCGCGCAGATAACGTAGGAGATGTGTCCCAAGTTGTTGTTGATAGGGCCAAGGGTGTTCGCCCAGCGGTTCGCTTCGTGGGCAGACGTGCGGAGCTGCTCGTTCAGCTCGTCAAACTGCTCAATCACCTTTTCCTCGTGGCAGAACACCTTGACGACTTTCTGCCCGGTCATCATTTCCTCAATGAAGCCGTTGACGCGGCCCAAATTCGCCTGCTGCGCGACAAAGTGCTTGCCAGACAGTTTCGCGAGTTTGGCGGACGCCAACATCTGGAACGTCAGCAGGATGAGCGAGAGAATCGTCATAATCCACGAATTGTTCAGCATGGCGAAGAACACCATGACGACGGAAATCGCGCTGTTGATGACCTCAGGGATGCTCTGGCTGATGAGCTGGCGCAGGGTGTCCACGTCGTTGGTGTAGATGGACATGATGTCGCCGTGCGAGTGCGTGTCAAAGTAGCGGATCGGCAGGGACTCCATGTGCGTGAACAAGTCCGTGCGGATTTTGAGCATCGTGCCCTGCCCGACGCTGACCATCAGGCGCTGGCGGATGTAGCTGGCGGCAACGCCCAGCGCGAGGACGCAGCCCAGCGGAATCATGGCATTCGCCAAATCGCCCATGGTCTTTGTGCCGCCCATAATCCCGGCGATGTACACGTCCACCAGATCCCGCGTGAACGTGCTGGACTGAATGGTGGCATACGCCGTCACCACAATGCAGACGATGACGGCAATGAACTGCCACAGATAGTTTTCAAAAACGATTTTCATCAGGCGCTTGAGGATGTGTCCCTGCCCCCTGATGGACATGCGGGGCATCGGAGCGCCTCTGCGGCGAGGGCCTCCCATCATTGCGCGTCACCACCCTTCATCTGGTCGGGGCTGTCGAAGTCGCCGCCGCCGGAGGTCTGCGTCTCATAAATCTCGCGGTACAGGTCGGACTTCTTCAGCAGGTTTTCATGCGTGTCGAATGCTTCCACGCGGCCGTTGTCCATCACGATAATGCGGTCAGCGTCCTGCACGGAGGAAATGCGCTGCGCAATGATGATTTTCGTCGTGCCGGGGATGCGCTGGGCAAACGCGCGGCGGATTTTGGCGTCCGTCGCGGTGTCAACGGCGGAGGTGGAGTCGTCCAGAATCAGCACACGCGGCTTTTTGAGCAATGCGCGGGCGATGCACAGGCGCTGCTTCTGGCCGCCGGAGACGTTCGTGCCGCCCTGCTCGATGTGCGTATCGTAGCCGTCGGGCATCCGGTCGATGAACTCATCCGCGCAAGCCTGCGCGCAGACCTCTTTGCATTCCTCCAGCGTGGCGTTTTCATTGCCCCAGCGCAGGTTTTCCAGAATCGAGCCGGAGAACAGCACGTTCTTTTGCAGCACCACAGCAACCTGATTGCGCAGGGCTTCCATGTCGTACTTGCGCACGTCCACGCCGCCGACTTCCACCGAACCCTCGGTTGCGTCGTACAGGCGGGAAATCAGGCTGACGAGCGTCGATTTGCCGCAGCCCGTGCCGCCGATGATGCCCACCGTCTCGCCGGACTTGATGTGCAAATCAACATCGTTCAGGATGGGGTCGCCATGGCCGTCAGCATGGTACTTGAACATGACGTGGTTGAAGTCGATAGAACCGTCCTTGACCGTTTCCAGCGGCTGTTCGGGGTTCGACAGCGACGGCTCCTCGTTCAGCACTTCCACGATACGCCGGGCAGACGCTGCGGACATGGTCAGCATGACGAAAATCATCGACAGCATCATCAGATTCATCAGCATGTTCATGACGTAGGTGAACATGGCGGTCAGGTCGCCCACATCAAGCGAACCGCCCGTGACCAGCGACGCGCCCAGCCAGCTCAGCGCCATCACCGAGCCGTAGATGGTCAGCATCATGACGGGGCTGTTGAAAGCGATGATGCGTTCCGCCTTGACGAACAGGTTGTAGACGTTCGTCGCCGCTTTGCCGAACTTCTTGTCCTCGAAGTCCTCGCGCACAAACGCTTTGACGACGCGGATGCCAGAGACGTTCTCCTGCACGGAGGCGTTCAGGTCGTCGTACTTCTTGAACACCTGATCGAATAGGTGCGTCGCGCGCTTGATAATCAGCCCCAGCACAACGCCCAGCAGCACCAGCGGAATCAGGAACACGCCCGCCAGCTCCGGGTTGATGACGAATGCCGCGATCATCGAGAAAATCAGCGTCAGCGGCGAACGAACCGCAATGCGCGTAATCATCTGGAAGGCATTTTGAACGTTGGTCACGTCGGTGGTCATGCGCGTGACCAGACCGGCGGTGGAGTATTTGTCGATGTTGGCGAACGAGAAGCGCTGGATGTTGCGGTACATGCCGTTGCGCAGGTTCGCGGCAAAGCCGGTGGAGGCATGGGATGCCGTGTGTGCGCAGACGGAGCCGAAAACCAGCGACAGCATGGCCATCGCCATCATCAGGAAGCCATAGCGGTAAATCGCGCCGGTGTCGCCGCCCTCAATGCCATACTTCACCAAGCGAGCCATCGCCATGGGAATCAGCACTTCCATGACGACTTCCAGCGCGGCAAAAATCGGCGTGAGAATCGTTGATTTCTTGTACTGCTTAATTTGCGCAGCCAGTGTTTTCAGCATGAAATCATTCCTTTCCTTCATTATTATGGTGATTGTTGTGTTAGCGTGTGTTTCTAAATTCGCCCGGCAGCATTTTCAGCATCTTTTCTTGCACTTCCGCGTCTTCAAACCTCGATTTACCGCCAGTAAACCTTCGGTTTTCATCCTTGAATTGCAAGAAAATCTGCTCGAAACTGCACCGGTCTCATTTTAGAAACACACTCTAATGCTCTGTTTCGTCCATGTCGTCCTTCAGATTTTCATAGACCTTTTGCAGACATTGCAGGAACAGCTGCTTTTCTTCCTCCGTCATTCCGGCGGACATTCGCTTTTCGGATTGCAGAATGTCCTTGTGGCACGTCTGCCGCATTTCCGCGCCGCTTTCTGTCAGGCGAACATGCTTGATGCGCCGGTCGCGCAGGTCGGTGAAGCCTTCTACCAGCCCTTTCTTCTCCAGCCGCGTCACCAGTCCCGCCAGTGTGGACTGCGCGCAGCCGAAAATGCTCTCTAACTCCTTGAGTGTCCGTGTGTGATTCTCCGCGTCGGACAGCACGAAAAGCAGATGACTTTGCTGCATCGTCAGGTTGTGGGACTGGACATTCCGACAGGCTTCGCGGGCGAGGGCGTTGTCAATGCGCTTGATGTACCAGCCGAATCCTGCCAATTCCTTGTCCATGGGACACCTCCTTGCTGATGTTTTTATCGGAAGCAGGGGTGATTATAGCAAATCAATCGCATGATGTCAATAGCATACGATTGAATTTTCAGATTCCGTCACATAGGTTACACCATAACGGTTACATGACCGCTTTCAGTCGTGAAAAATGGCGCTTTTCCGCCCGAAAAACACGGGGAAAAAAGACGTAAAAATTCCTGTCAAACCCCCTTGAAAACCGACGAAAAACGTGCTATAAATAGGCGTTCCCCATAGGAGACAATGAAACGTGATTTTTCCCCTATCCTGCATCAACGAAAGGACATCCACATGGCGCAGAAAAACGTGACCCGTGACATGACGCAGGGCTCGCCTCTGAAACTGATTCTGACATTCTCCCTGCCGCTGCTGGGCGGCTTCCTGTTCCAGCAGCTGTACAGCTTCATGGATACCATGGTCGTCGGCGGCGTGCTGGGCACGGAGGCGCTGGCGGCGGTGGGCGATACCGGATCGCTGAACTTCCTCATCAACGGCTTCTGCATGGGCATCTGCTCTGGCTTCGCGATTCCGATTGCACAGGCGTTCGGCGCGAAGGACGAGACGGAAATGCGCCGCTATGTGATGCACTCGGTGTACCTGTGCGCGGTGATTTCTGTGCTGATGGGGCTGCTGACCGGCTTCTTTGCGCCGCAGCTTCTGCGGATGCTGAACACGCCGGAGGATATTCTGCCGCTGTCGGTCGCCTATATCCAGCCAGTTTTCTTTGCGATTCCGGTTACGGTGCTGTACAACATGTGCGGCGGCGTGATGCGCTCGCTGGGCGACAGCAAAACGCCTGTTATCGCCATCACGATTGCCGCGCTGCTCAACATCGTGCTGGACTACACGTTCATCCTTGCGTTCCACATGGGCGTGGAGGGTGCGGCGTGGGCGACTGTCATCAGCCAGCTCATCAGCGGCCTCTGGTGTCTGCTGGTCATCCGCAAGCGATTCACCATCCTCAAAATGCAGCCGGAGGACAAGCGCATCCGTGCGCCGTTTGTCCGCCGGCTGCTGGTGATGGGCATCCCGTTCGGCCTGCAGTATTCCATCACGGCGATTGGCTCTCTGACGGTGACTTATGCCGTTAATGGCATCGGCACGATTGCGGTTGCGGCGGTCACGGCGGGCGGCAAGCTGAGCATGTTCTTCTGCTGCGTGTTTGATGCGCTCGCCTCGACGATGGCAACTTTCGCCGGGCAGAACGTCGGCGCGAAGAGACTCGACCGCATCAATCAGGGCTTGAAAGCATCCTCCATCATCGGCTGTGTCTACTGCGTCCTCGCGTTTGTGGCGATTTACTTCTTCGGCAAGCCGCTGGTGGGTCTGTTCATCAGTCAGGACAGCGCCGACCGCCAGCTGGTCATCGACATGGCGCAGCAGTTCCTGATTATCAACAGTGTGCTGTATATTCCGCTTTTGTTTGTGAACATTGTGCGCTTCTCCATTCAAGGCTTGGGCTACACCATGATTGCGATGATTGCAGGCCTGATGGAGCTTGTCGGCCGCGCGGTGGTGGCGATGCTGCTTGTCCCGTCGCTGGGGTATGATGCCGCGTGCTTCGCGAACCCTGTTGCGTGGATACTGGCGGATTTGTTCCTGTTCCCGTGCTATTTTACCTGCATCCGCAAGCTGCAGAAGCGGTTGTATCCAGAGAAGGCGGCAGCTTCCAGCAAGTGAATTTTGCCCCCCTGCGGTGTGTGCCGCGGGGGTTTTTCGTTTCTTTGCGGATGGATTTTGGTTGCTGCAGGGGGCTGCGCCTGCGGGTGCACCAAAGGGCAATGAAAACAGATGAAGTCTACGATCGCCCTTTGGAAACCTTCGGCGCCGCTACTTTTGGGGTTGTGTGCGGTTGGTTGATGGCGTAAGTTGGAGAACGAAAGGCACACTAACTAAAAAAGTTGCGATACCAGCCAAGTAACTTCCGGAGGGCGGCGAAGCAGTCCAGAGGGCGACCGCAAAGCCCTCTGGTCGCGCCCGCAGGCGCGAACCCCCCGCGCAACACGCGCATATATTATGGAAGAAAGCTCAACTCAATCGCGCGGAAGGGTCAAGGGGCAATGCCCCTTGGAAAATTTGCAAATCCCCCTTGCAAAAAGGGGAAAATGCGGCTATAATGAATGGGAATGCGCAAGGATGGGGACGGCGCAGGACAAGCCTTGGAAAGCGAGCCGGGGAGGGTGTGAGCCCGGTCAAGACTGCCTGATGACAAATCACCCCGGAGCGCGCTTTTCCGAAGCGACGCGGGCGGAAGTCTGGCGGAGCGGTAGGGAAAGACGGGTTCTCCCGTTATCGAGAAAGCAGGTGCGTGCGCCTGCACAGAGCGGATAGGCATCGTGCCTGTCAAGTTGGGTGGTACCGCGGATGAATCGCAAAAAGCATTTTCGTCCGTCCCAGTGCATTTTCATGCTGGGGCGGACTTTTTTGTTTGCGCCGCAGCAGAGACAACAAGAATGAGGTGCATGGTATGTACAACAAGGTTGCCAAGGATTTGAACTTCCCGGCGCGCGAGAAGGAAATCGCCCAGCTGTGGAAAGACAAGGACATTGTCCGCCGTTCGTTCCATTTCCGCGACGGCGCAAAGCGGCTGACGTTCTTCGACGGCCCGCCGACCGCCAACGGCCGCCCGCATATCGGCCATATCGAAACGCGCGTCATCAAAGACCTGATTCCGCGCTACTGGACGATGAAGGGGTACAGCGTCCTGCGCAAAGCAGGCTGGGATACCCACGGTCTGCCCGTTGAGCTGGAAGTCGAAAAGACGCTGGGGCTGGACGGCAAGCCGCAGATTGAACAGTACGGCATCGAGCCGTTCATCAAGGAATGCAAGAAGTCCGTCTGGAAGTACCTGCATGACTGGGAGGTCATGAGCGATCAGGTCGGCTACTGGGTGGACATGGAGCATCCGTATATCACCTATGAGAATGACTACATCGAGTCTGAATGGTGGAGCCTGAAGGAAATCTGGAAGAAGGGGCTGCTGTATCAGGGACACAAGATTGTCCCGTACTGCCCGCGCTGCGGCACGGCGCTGTCCTCCCACGAGGTCGCGCAGGGCTACAAGACGGTCAAGGAAACGTCCGCGTACGTCCGCTTCCCGGTTAAGGGCGAGGAAAACACCTACCTGCTGGCGTGGACGACCACCCCGTGGACGCTGCCGTCGAACATGGCGCTGTGCGTGAACCCGACCGACACCTACTGCCGCTTTAAGGCGGAGGACGGCCGCGTGTACATCATGGCGAAGGCGCTGATGGAGTCGGTGTTCCCGGAGCAGAAGTTTGAGGTGCTGGCGGAAATGCCCGGCACGGCGCTCAAGGGCATGGAGTATGTGCCGCTGTTTGACTTCGCCGTCGGCAAGCTGGACAAGAAGGCGTGGTTCGTCATCTGCGACAACTACGTCACCATGACCGACGGCACGGGCATCGTCCACATTGCCCCGGCGTTCGGCGAGGACGATAACCGCGTCTGCCGCGAGAACGACGTGCCGTTCGTCAACTTTGTTGATCCACAGGGCTGCATGACGGCGGAAACGAAGTGGCCGGGCGTGTTCGTCAAGAAGGCTGACCCGCTGGTGCTGGCGGATTTGCAGGAGCGCGGGCTGCTGTTCAGCGCGCCGCAGTTCACGCATGATTATCCCTTCTGCTGGCGCTGTGATACGCCCCTGCTGTACTATGCGCGCCCGACGTGGTTCATCCGCATGACGGCGCTGAAAGACAACCTCGTGCGCAACAACCGCACCATCAACTGGATGCCGGAAAACATCAAGGAAGGGCGCATGGGCACTTGGCTGGAGAACGTCCACGACTGGGGTCTGTCCCGCGAGCGCTACTGGGGCACGCCCCTGCCGGTGTGGAAGTGCTCCTGCGGCAATATGCACGTCGTCGGCTCCCGCGCGGAACTGCGCGAAATGGCGATTGAAGATCCCGGCGCAGACCTTGAACTTCACCGCCCCTTCATCGACGCCGTAAAGCTCCGCTGCGAAAAGTGCGGCGGCGAAATGGTGCGCGACAAGGCGGTTATCGACTGCTGGTACGATTCTGGTTCGATGCCCTTTGCGCAGTGGCACTATCCCTTTGAACATCAGGAGGAGTTCCAGCAGAACTTCCCGGCGAATTTCATCTCCGAAGCCATCGACCAGACGCGCGGCTGGTTCTACACCCTCGAAGCCATTTCGACGCTGCTGTTCGACCGTGCGCCGTTTGAAAACTGCATCGTGCTGGGCCATGTGCAGGACGAGCAGGGGCGCAAGATGTCCAAGCATCTGGGCAACGTCGTCAGCCCGTTTGATGAGCTGAACAAGTTCGGCGCCGACGCGCTCCGCTGGTATTTCTACACCACCTCCGCGCCGTGGCTGCCCAGCCGCTACTCCGAAAAGGCGGTTCGCGAGGGGCAGAACAAGTTCCTTGCCACCTTGCAGAACGTGTATGCCTTCTTCGCCATGTATGCGGATATCGACAACTTCGACCCGACCGCGCATGACCTCAAGAACGAGCAGCTCAGCCTGATGGACAAGTGGATTCTCTCCAAGCTGAACACGCTCATCAAGCACGTCGATGACGACCTGTGGAACTACCGCGTGACCGAGCCCGCCCTGGCGATTCAGGACTTCGTGGACGAGCTGAGCAACTGGTACGTCCGCCGCGGCCGCGAACGCTTCTGGGGCAAGGGCGATGTGAAGGACAAGGACGCCGCGTTCACCACGCTGTACCATGTGCTGGTGACGCTGAGTAAGGTCTGCGCGCCGTTCATCCCGTTCCTGAGCGAGGAAATCTATCAGAATCTGGTCGTGAACAATGTGCCGGGAGCGCCGGAATCCGTGCATCTGTGCGACTTCCCGACGGCGGATGAAAGCGCCATCGACGCGGATATGGAAGCGCAGATGGACGCGCTGGTGGAAGTGGTGCAGCTGGGCCGCGCGTGCCGCAATCTGGCGAACATCAAGACCCGTCAAACCGCCGCGAAGCTCTACGTCAAGGGCGCGTCCTTCTCCGAAAGCTATCAGGCGCTGTGCGAGGATGAGCTGAATGTGAAGGAAGTTGTGTTCACCGAGTCTGCGCGCGAGTTCACGACGTATCAGCTGAAACCCCAGATGCGCACGCTTGGCCCGAAGTACGGCAAGCTGCTGGGCAAGATTGGCCAGCACCTGCAGACGATGGACGGCAACGATGTCGTCGATGCGTTCGAGCGCGGCGAAACCGTGTCGTTTGACATTGACGGCACTTTGGTCACGCTGGGCAAGGACGATGTGCTGACTTCGCCGATGCAGAAATCGGGCTTCGTCGCGCAGGAAGATAAGGGCGTGACGGTTGTGCTGGACACGAACCTGACGCCGGAGCTGATTGCGGAGGGCTATGTCCGCGAAGTCGTCAGCAAGGTGCAGACGATGCGCAAGGAGTCCGATTTCGACGTGACCGACCGCGTGGATGTGCGCTACGAGTGCGGCGACGTGCTGGCGAGCGCCATCGAGAGCGGCGTCGATATGCTCAAGCGCGGCACGCTGGCGGAAGTCGTCGAGCGCGCCCCGATGGACGACACGTTCATCGTCCGCGACTGGTCGATCAACGGTCAGGACTGCAAGCTGGGCGTGCGGGTGCACAAGTAAGGGGAGGCGCCAGAGGCTCTGCCTCTGGACTCCGCAAGGGGCGTTGCCCCTTGACCCCACAAGGGAGTTCCTCCCTTGACCCTTCCGCGCGATTGGGTTGGTGACACTTTCAGGCTATGCCCGCGTGTTTATCCGGCGAACCTGCGGTTCGGATTAGATGCTCTGGAATAAACTTCCGGCATCAGTCAAGAAACATGAAACCCCAAGAGTGGCGGCGCCGAAGGAGTCCAGAGGGCGACCGGAAAGCCCTCTGGTTGCTGCGGACAAGTCCAGTTAGTTAGAACCCAAAAGCAATTCACCCAAAGAACCGAAACAAACTTTCTTTCCCCCGGAACGATGCGCAACACCATCGTTCCGGGCTTTACTTTTGGCGTGTTTCATGGTAAGATAGGCTGTCAAAGTATCCAGAAAGCGGGGCTGTACCATGCCTTTTAAGTTCGCCTTCATCGGGCAGGATATTCCGATGCACCTGCCGTTCCTGCTCGTCGATTTCCTCTACGCTGGCAAAGAGGACGGTATCCTCGCGGTGGAGGAGAAAAACGCCGCCATGCGCGATGTCCTCCAGCACTATGCCGAGGCCATCGTCTACGCCAGCGGCCGCAAGGCGCAGATCATCGTCTCCGGCAATCGGCAGGAAGTCCTCATGGGCGCGGACTGCGTCGTTTATGCGGGCGACTGCATGGCGGCGACGCGTTTTCGGCAGGATCAGGAGGCCCTCGGCGGCGTGAAGGAGGATGACCCCGGTCTGAGCGATCAGGCGCGCGTCCACGGCGGCATTGAGGGGCTGCTGCACACGCTCCGTCAGGGCGAAGTGGTGCTGGATTTGTGCCGCAATATGCGCTCCGCCTGCCCGAAAGCGATTGTCGTGACGCTGGGGCAGCCCGTCGCCCGCACGACGCAGCTGTTCCTCGGCGCGGGTTTTCAGGCGTATGGGCTGGATGATGCCGCCTATCGCGGAAACACCGTGCCGCGGCTGGCAAAGGCGCTCTTTCGCAAGGATGACGCGGTCGAGGCGGTCACGGCGGGTCTGCCGGGCTTCTCGTTCCTCGTGTCCCTGCGCGAAAAGGGCAAGAATGTTGATTTGATTCCCGCGCTTCGGCAGATGGCGGAGGAGGACAAGCTCGGCCGCCTGACGCATCGCTGGCTGGGCTGGTACGACGCGATTGCCGTGGGCGACGTGGTGCGCCATGCGGAATTCCTTGCGGCGGAGGAGGACTACATCCCCGAAGAGAACCCGGCGTTCGGCGAAAGCATCGAGAAGCGCAAAGAGCGCATTGCCCACATGAACACGATTGGTCACGAGGGAGCAAAAACGCCCGACGGCATGACGGCGCAGCTGATGCTATTGAAGGATACGCCGCCGACGCGCCCTGTTCGCCTTGCGCTGGCGATTCTGCGGAAGGAAACGGCGGTGATTCCGGCGGTTGCGCACCCAAACCGCGGGGAACTGCCGCAGCTGCCGCCGAACGCGATTATCGAAAGCAATCTGCATTTGGCGGACGGCTTGGTGCAGCCGCAGGGGATTCGCGTCCCTGCGCCGCTGGCGGAAATCATGATGGACATCGACGAGACGAACCGCTTAGCTGCCTTGGCGGCGACGGGCGACTGGTCGGCGCTGCGGGAAGCGGTGGAGGTTGACCCGGCGCTGGAAGGGCTGGACAGGCTGTATGTGCAGGAGGTTGTGCGGCGGCTGGTGCAGCTCAATGGGGATATCCTTTCAAGATTAGTCGATGATGAAGAGTTTTGACAATTGCTTCTTTGTCATTATGCAGCAGGGGATTTCTCTTCTGCGGAGGCGACCAAAGGGCAATGCAAACAGGCGAAGCCTGCGATCGCCCTTTGGAAACCTTCGGGCGGTCGCCCTCCATGCAACTTGAATGATATTGGAAATTGTATTTTTTTCACAATAAACACGCGGGCATAGCCTGAAAGTGTCACCAACTGAATCGCGCGAAAGGGTCAAGGGAGGAACTCCCTTGTGGGGTCAAGGGGCAACGCCCCTTGGGGCTCCTCCAAAATAAAGGAGAAGTTATGTTTTTAGCGAATACATGGGAAGATTATGAGGTGCTGGATACGGGCGACGGGGAGAAGCTCGAACGGTGGGGGAATGTCATCTTGCGGCGGCCTGATCCGCAGACGATTTGGCCCAAGGCAGACCCGGCGCTGTGGAAACAGGCGCAGGCGCATTATCACCGCTCAGAAAAGGGCGGCGGCGAGTGGGAGTTTTTGACCCGCCTGCCGGAGCGCTGGACGATACAGCACCAAGATTTGCGGTTCTATGTCCGCCCGACGGGATTCAAGCACACGGGGCTTTTCCCGGAACAGGCGGCGAACTGGGTGTGGATGGGCGACCTCATCCGCAATAGCGGGCGCAAGGACATCCGCGTATTGAACCTGTTCGGCTACACCGGCGGCGCGACGCTGGCCTGCATGGCGGCGGGCGCGCACGTCACCCACGTCGATGCCGCGAAGGGCATGATTCAGTGGGGCAAGGAGAACCGCGAGTTATCGAAGCTGCCGGAGGAAAAGAGCCGCTGGATTGTCGAGGACGCGCTGCGGTTTGTGCAGCGGGAAATCCGCCGCGGCAACACCTACGACGGCATCCTGATGGATCCGCCGAGCTACGGGCGCGGGCCGTCGGGCGAGGTGTGGAAGCTGGAAAACGAGCTGTTCGGGCTGGTTGATACGAGCGCGAAGGTGCTGTCCGACAAGCCGCTGTTCTTCCTCATCAACAGCTACACGACGGGCTTTCAGGCCAGCGTCCTCAGCAATATGCTGCTGAAGTGCGTCAGCAGCCGCCATGGGGGCATCATCGACGCGCAGGAGCTTTGCCTGCCGGTGACGACGGGCGGCGTGCTGCCCTGCGGCGCAAGCGGAAGGTGGTCGGCCAAATGAACGAATTCCCGCTGCATCAGCTGGCGAATATCGACGTGCAGTACGAGGATAACCACGTCATCGTCGCTGTCAAGCCGCCGAATATGCTCTCGCAGGCGGACAAAACGGGCGACACCGACATCCTTTCGCAGCTGAAGGAGTACATCAAAATCAAGTACAACAAGCCCGGCGCGGTGTATCTGGGGCTGGTGCATCGGCTGGATCGCCCGGTTGGCGGGCTGATGGTCTTTGCGCGCACGAGCAAGGCGGCGTCCCGGCTGTCTGCGCAGATGAGGGAGCACGAGATGGGGCGCGAGTACCTCTGCGTCGTCGAGGGGCGCGTCAAAGACCGCTTCACTTGCATCGACTACCTGAAAAAGAACGAGTACCTCAACAAGGTCGAAATCTGCGACGCGGACGAGAAGGGCGCGCAGCTGGCGATGCTGTCCGGCGAGTGCCTTGCGCGCAAGAACGGCACGGCGCTGTGTGCCATCCGCCTGCAAACGGGGCGGAATCACCAAATCCGCGTGCAGATGGCGAACATGGGCGCGCCGCTGTGGGGCGACAATAAGTACGGGCGCGGCATTGCGGGGCAGCAGATTGCCCTGTGGGGCTACCGGCTGGTGTTCGAGCATCCGACGCGCAAGGAAATCATGACCTTCCAGAACCTTCCGTGCGGCTCCATCTGGAACTGCTACGCCGAAGAACTGACCGATATGGCCATCCGCTTCAACAACTCTGCCGAAGCGATTTTGAATCCCGACATCCCGGACAACGGAGGAATTGAGCCGTGACACAACCTTTTTCCTATGAACTTAAGCACATTTGCAAGCAGTCAGGCGCGCGACTGGGCGTGCTGCATACGCCGCACGGCGACATTCAAACGCCGATTTACATGCCCGTCGGCACGGCAGCGTGCGTGAAAGCCATGACGCCCCGCGAGATGGAGGAAATCGGCACGCAGATTCTGCTGTCGAACACCTACCACCTGCACCTGCGCCCCGGCGAAAACCTCGTGCAGGAGGCGGGCGGCCTGCACAACTTCATGGACTGGCACAAGCCGATTCTGACCGACAGCGGTGGATTCCAAGTATTTTCGCTTGCCGGCATCCGCACGATTAAGGAGGAGGGCGTGACGTTCCAGAGCCATCTGGACGGCTCGCGCCACTTCATCGGGCCGGAAGAGTCGATGGATATCCAGCAGAAGTTAGGCTCGGATATCTGCATGGCATTCGACGTGTGCAGCCCGTACCCTTGCGATTACAACACCGCGAAAATCAACATGGAGCGCACCCACCGCTGGGCGGAGCGCTGCAAGAAGCACCACACGAAGGAAGATCAGGCGTTGTTTGGCATCGTGCAGGGCGCGTTCTACAAGGATCTGCGCATTGAGAGCGCAAAGACGCTGGCGGATATGGACTTCATCGGCTACGGCATCGGCGGATTGTCTGTCGGTGAACCCAAGCCCGTGATGTACGAGATGCTGGATGAAATCGCGCCGTACATGCCGGTCAACAAGCCGCGCTACTTGATGGGCGTCGGTACGCCGGACTGCCTGCTGGAAGGCGTGCTGCGCGGCGTGGATATGTTCGACTGCGTGCTGGCGACGCGAATCGCCCGCAACGGCACGGTGCTGACGAGCAAGGGGCGCGTCGTCGTCAAGAACGCGCAGTACGCGCACGATTTCGGCCCGATTGACGCCGAATGCGACTGCTACGCCTGCCAGCATTTCTCCCGCGCGTATGTGCGCCATCTGCTCAAGGCGGGCGAAATCACTGGCGGACGGCTTGCGTCGATTCACAACCTGCGCTTCCTGATCCACCTGATGGAGCAGATTCGCGAAGCCATCGCCAACGACTGCTTCCTTGATTTCCGCAAAGAGTTCTATTCCAAGTACGATATGTCCCGTAATTTCTGATGTTTCCTTGCACTCCCGCGCCGAACGTGGTGCGGGGTGCTTGTCGTTTTTGGAAAAGTGGCAGAAAATCGCGAAAAAGTGGACTACCATGCAACCGCACTTCGTGGTATGCTAAAAATGCCGAAGAAATTCGGGACAGGCATCGAATACACCGGTTACACGACGCCTGCCGCGGAAAGCCCGCCCCCTTCCACTTATTGCGGTTTGCTTTCCGCCCCACAAAAGACACGCTCCGGACGCAGCCTGCACCGCTATGCGTCCGGAGGGCAGTCTGTGGGAAGCAGACCACGGCAGAGAAAAAATCGCAAAATGAGCGGGAAGAAGTAGGAGGAAAAGAACGTGAAAAGATTCTCACGCTTGGTAGCGGCTATGGTGGCGCTGGCTTTGGTGCTGACGGGCGTCGTCTTTGCGGAAACGCAGGGGACGATTGCGGAGCGGTATCAGGACGCGCTTTCGCGGCTGGAACGTTACTTGATGAACCTGCAGGATGATTCGGTGAACATTACGACGCTGGCGGAAGATTTCCAGAAACTTGGCAATTACGAGGGCAGCAACGCCTTCTATTACTACACGCTGGGGCTTGCGGACGCGTCGGCTAATAACTACACGCTGATTCCGATGTATATCGACGCGCTTGTCATCAACACGAGCTTTGATGAGCGCCTGACGAACCTCCGCGCGAACGGCGTCAACATTCCCAGCGTTGCGGAATGGGCAGCGTACCTGAATGGGCGTATGGCGGAAAGCGAAGGGAACTATGCGGAAGCGGCGGAGCAGTATCAGCAGTGCCTGAACTTCATGGACGCGCAGAACCGCATTCTGTATGCGCTGGCGTGGAGTCGGCAGACTTCCGCGGCGGCGACACCTGCCCCGACAGCGGCGCCTACGTCTGCGCCGAATAACGCGAACACGACCGTGACGGTCTATCCGCCGACGCTGTATGCCAACGTCAGCGGCAAGGCGGTTAGCTTGGAGTGGACGACTGTCAGCGGCGCGACGAATTACAGCCTCTATCGCCGCCGCACCAATTACGACAAGAACTTCCAGCTGATTTACAGCGGTTCGGCGCTGTCCTACAAGGACACGTCGGCAAATGCGAACTACAATTATACCTACTATGTTGCCGCGACGACCAAGGAAGGGCGGCAGCTGTCCTCGAATGAGAAAACGGCGCTCATCAGCAGCAATTCCGCCTCGAACAACACAAGCACCACGACGACGAAGCCGCCCGTCACGAAGCGGCCGGTGACGAATCCGCCTGTGACGACGCCGCCGATTACGAAAGGAACTACGCCTACGATTACAACGACGCCGACCCCGCCGCCGCAGTGGTCTGCATGGACGCAGTGGTCTACCACTCCGGTCAGCAGCAGCGCCACCCGTCAGGTGGAAACGAAGGTGGAGACGGAAACGTACTCGATTCCTGTGTACCATTACTCCCGCTGGCACTACTATAACACAGGTTACAACAAATGGTACTATTCCTATGCTGAGTATACGGGTTCCAACTATAAGCCGGGTACTGGAAATTGGGAATACATGAGCAGCTATGAGCCACTTTCTAAGAACGGAACGGCGGATGGACATCAGCGCTATGAAAACTACTGGTGGAACGAAACGGTCAGCTATGAGCAGGACAGCTACGAAGTGACGTACTACCGTTACCGCGACCTGCAATAAAATTCCGCATACCAAAGACAACGCTCCGGGTGCAAGGCAACACGTTTTGCCCCCGGAGCGAATTTATTAGGCGGATAGGGGAGGAAATAGAGGATGTACATTTTGATTGAACTGGTGCCGGTGGCGGCTGGGACAGGATTTGGCGTTTTCTGCTGCGGGCTGTTTGGACTTGTATTCTTATTCATTATGGCACAATATGCCATGACGTGGATGCTTGCGCCTGCCGCTATTGTTATGACACTGCTGCAACATGAGACGCTTTGGTGGATTTTGCCGACGCTATTTGTCGTTGGTGCGCTTGTGAATTGGTTTTTCGCAAAGAAAATGGGCAATGCATGGTTTCCATTTATGCCTGCGCTGCTGACATTAGCAGTGATGACAATTGCATTGGTTGTTGGATTGATTATTGATCCGCTCAAGGGTGAAGAACTTTGGCTTCTACTGCTTCTACCGATTATCATTGTACTTTTTGCAATTATATACTATCCAGTGTTGAATATGGTACTCACGGTGTCTTCTATCACAACGCTGCCGTGCGGCTACAAACCATGTTTGGGGGCGCTTGCTTCGTTTGTGGGCATGGTGGGCGGCGCACTTTGCATTCAAGGTATGGTGGAGGGTGTCGTCGGCTGGTTTGGTGAATCAACCTTTTTGGAGCAGCTTCAATTGTCTGTGGATACAAAATTCGTGAGCGACATCATGCTTGCGAAAGTATTGGAGATAAAAGAATCTACTTGGCAGCAGCTGCAAGGCGTTGTGGATGCTGTCAAATCCATACCCGTCGGCTTGCGCTTCCTGCTGGGGCTGGCGGCAGTCATCGGCGGCGGCTTTTGTGAACATTACTGTGCCGATGGCAATTCGCTGTTCTGACAAAAATTTTGCAATTCCCCTTGCCAACCGCCCCTAAATGCGTTACAATGAGTTTGACATAACAAACTCATTCGCGAAAGCAAGGGGAGGCAAGCTCATGAAGTATGCAGGAATGCCGATGGGCATGTGGATGCTGTTCCATCGCTCGTTTACGCATCAACTGACGGCGGTACTGGGGCAGTCGGCGGAATCCGCCAAGGCAACGGAAAGGGCGGCGAAGCAGGAGTATCGGCGGATTATCGCGCGTGTGCCGGATTTTGAGCCGAGCGACCGCTTCCAGATGAATCTCGTCAACTGCGCGATGCTCTGCGCGTATGTGCTGCATATGCCCAAGCGCCCGACCGTGCAGACGCTGACGGATTACTACGCGAAGTCCATGATGACGCCCGCGATGCGCTGGTTCTGCCGCAAGAGCGGGAAGAACAAGTTCTCCGAAAAGGACATTGCGGGGATGAAACAGGCGGAGAAGCTCCGCGCTGCCGACCGCAACCCCTACTCGTGGAACATGGACTATCTGCCCTATGCGGATGGCAGCGGCTACGAGGCGCGGTTCTATAAGTGCGGCATCTGTGTGCTGACAAAGGAGCTGGGGCTGTACGACCTCACGCCCGCCATGTGCCGACTGGATTACACGATGGCGGAAGCGGGCGAAGCGTCGGACTTCGTGCGCGAATACACGCTTGCGTCCGGCGGACCGTACTGCGACTGTGGGTATCATAAGAAACAGAAATAACGAAAGCGTCCCGTTCCAATGGCGGAAGGGGACGTTTTTTCGCCGTTTTCGCTTTCTGGAAGTAGTATTATCGGCATGGTTGACAGTGAAGAAACGTTGATGGTAGAATATCGGTAGTACGCATACTTTTCATATTTGGTATGGTGGTACAATTACTTATTGAAATTGGAGGTAAAAACAATGGTTAGCATAAAGGAAATTGCGCACTATGGACGATGGTTTCCATATTGCAAAACAGACTATGATCTTTGGTGGTTTGACAAAAAAAAGTCTCAAATGATTGATGCTGAAAAATTGGGGAGTGTATTTGACTGCGATGTTCATTCGCTGCCGAGCGTCATTGCTCAATGCTATGGACACTATGTTCCTTGCTTTCGTGTAGATATTCCGGCATTGGAGATGAAATATGCGCAGGTTTATTTATCTCGAAAGACGGTTAAATTTTTATCTCAATTATCTGCAAAGGATATGGATCGTGAGTTCCTAATTGCGATTGAAAAAGAATTCCTTGATACAGATTGGTATAGATATGAGTTGGCACATTTAAGTTCAGCAGCTGAAGAGTGGTGCAAAGAAAACCATATCCGTTATACGGATTGAGAAAATACACCTTTTTATGTTTGGTAAACTGTGTGTGAAAAATGTTCGTATCGTATCAGGCTTCGTCAAGTATTTCGGGGATGATATGATACGATTTCCAAATTCATCGGCTCCCTTTTGATTCGGAAATAGTATCAGGGCTTTTTCCCTTAATCGGTTGACGTTTCTCTTATTTTATGGCATAATTTAAGGGAAACGAGTGGGAGGTAAGGCAATGCGAGAATTGTTGCCCGCTGCATTCCACTTACGTTAGCCAGCACGAAAAATTCGCGGCACATATTCCCCAATAGTAAAAAACGTCCCGTTCCATTGGGAGTTATTATGTAGAGGAAGGTTTACCCCTCCTCGTCATGAGTCGCGGGAAATAGAGTAAATTCAAGCAGTTATGGCTTGAAGGGAAAACCTTCAAGTACATAGCTGCTTTTTTCGTTGCAGCAGAAAGTGAGGATAGCCCATGAAACTGACCTATCGCCGCTGCGGAGACTACTACCTGCCTAACATCGGCATCCCTGCTGAGGACGTGCGCCCCCTTGGCAAATACGGCAGAATGCGCATGCGCTACCTCCGGGAGCATCGTTCCCTCCTGTTCAATCAGCTTCTGCTATCCGGCAAGCTCATGAAGCACCTGCACAGCATTGACGATACCTGTCAGGAACGCCTGGATCTGCTGATCCCGCATATGAAAGCCGCCGAGGGCGTCACCGAGGAGTTGAAAGCTGCTGACCAGATGGAATGGGTACGCCGCATGAACAGTATTCACAACCGAATCGAAGAAATGCTGTTCAACGAGCTGATCTATAACTGAGAAACTGTGCTACATAGCAAACAGGCACGAGCCACCAGCCCGTGCCTGTCTCCCTGAAAATCAGATGGAGGCACTTATGAAGAACCTACTCAAGCTACCCCTCCGGATAGCCGTCCTGCCCCTCATTGCGATACTGCTGGTGTTCCAGCTGATTTCATCCCTAATTGTTGGATTGACCTCCATCGTGACCAACCTGCTTGCAGCGGTATTCCTCATCGGTTCTGTTGCAGGATGGATCGCCAACGCTCCCAGAGGCCGATCTTCCAAACGGCGGGCCTTGGCATCTTCTTCGCCCTTGCTCCGCACATTGCCGGATGGCTGCTGGAAAAGGTAACAGACCTTACCATCGTTCTGCTGGATTTTCTGCTGGCCTGATGTATCAGGACTTCTTGCTCGCCTTGTTCCGGCACTCAGCAGAACAGAACCGTGAGTCTGCCCTCGGAGCATAAAACGCCATGCGGCAATGCTCGCACAAGCTCATAGGATTCTTTTCAGCCGTCAGCTTGACAGAGAACAGGAACTTCATCGCCAGCATCAGAGAATGGTAATCCCACACGATCACCGGACGATCCTGCAGCGACAGATGGTAGGTGGGCGTATTTCCTTCAAAGCAGGCCAGTCCCCTTCGATACAGTTCCAGCGTACGCTTATCTCCAGTGTCCCTATCCTCATAATACATGAATGTTGACATGAAGGTAAATGCCAAGTCCTTGAACACTTCCGTCAGCCATTCATAGGGTTCGCCATAGTTGCGCATGAAGGACATTGCCATGGCTCGCGGATCGTTGCGGAAAGTCATCGACAGCGCCGCTTCTGCCCGGTCTTCGCCGGACACATTCCAGATGGATTCAATGCCGCGCTTATGGAAATCCGGCATCCTGAAGGGGAAAAAGAGCTTCATGTATGCCAGCGTATCCATGGTCTCCTGCCGGATGAACTGGTTTTTGAGCAGATAGACCTTCTCGTACTCCACGAAATTCGGCGTAGTGGGCAGGGCGGTCATCATGCCCAGCAAGCCATAGTTACAGGCGAAGCGGTAGATGGCGTCCTTGATCTTCTTTTCAGGTGATTTTTGCATCACCAGCCGACCGACGTTGACTGCATCCAGCACCAGCTGGTCAGCCACCTTCATGATGTTGTAGACGGCTGCTTCTGCGTTTTTCGTCGGCAAGAGGTATTCCTTGCTGTCTGCAGCCACCCGCCACTCGTAGGCGGCATACTTCGCCCAGAATGCGTTGGTGTGTTCAAACAGGTTCTTCATCGGAAGAATGCCTCCTTTTCGGTGGAGTGTAGTCACGCAGAAAGTCCTGCTCCAGATGGATCAGCTCGTCGCCGCTTTGTTGCAGCACCGTCAGGGCTGTGTACAGCTTCCGATGGATGCGCCGTCGGACGGTGTCTCGCACCTTGCGGATGTTGCGCTCCGTCTGGCCGCGCAGCTCCGCCAGCTTCTGTGTTGTGTACAGCCTGATACCCAGGAAGAACAGGATTTCCTTGTGGTCGAGCTTCAGGTTCATGACGATCTCCCGCAGGTGCGCCCGCTCGGTCAGATCATGCATCATAAACAGGCAAGTGTTGAGATAATCGTCAAACTCGCCACGGCAGATCTGCCGAAAGGTTGGTTGGCTCATACTGTGTGGCAGGATGTGGCCATCGGGGATCGCGCCGCTCTCCAGTGGGACATCACCACGCAGCGTTTCATAACGACGTTCCCGGCGCATACGGCTTTCTTCTTCGCGGTCGTACCAGTCAACCAGCTCCTGAAACTCGGACATGGTTCGGGCTGACAATTCCAGTCGGCGGAGAGCTTCTTCACGGACGCTCTGGGCTATGCGCTTTCTTAGCTCGGCAGAGGATCGTGCTTTGTTTGCATTGCGTCTGCGTTTGTCCGGTTTGGATGGCGGCAGGGATTCTTCTGGTTCGTCATCGGCTGACCAGTCCTCGGAGTCATCATCAACGTTTCTTTCATCAGGTATGTTGTTCCATGGCAACTCTTCCTCCGGGATCTCATTGCCGTCTTCATCGTACAGGGGCATGGCGAGCATAGCGGGTTCGATGGCCGAATCATCTTCCGCCACATCGTAGCAATCATCTTCTGGAATCACTTGCTCACCCCCTCGTCATGTCCATTATACAAGAAGTTTTGTGCAATCTCAAATTTTCTTTCGAGAATTTTCTAAAACAGTTCCAAAACGACGCCTGTTTTGTCCTACTTGTAGAGGGAGTCACCAGAAATATCAGACTTCCACAGGAAAGGAGAATCCATTGACCCAGAAAAACGAACCCCTCATCACGGCGCTTTATGAGCGTCTGAGCCGCGATGATGACCAGCAGGGCGATTCTAACTCCATTGTGAATCAAAAATCGTACCTGACAACATACGCGGCAGACCACGGCTTCGCCCACTGCCGACACTACACAGATGATGGCTTCAGCGGCGGCAACTTTGAACGCCCTGGATGGAAGCAGCTCATCGCGGACATTGATGCAGGTTTGGTCGGCGTGGTGATCGCAAAAGACCTGAGCCGCGTCGGGCGCGATTACATCCAGACCGGTTTCTACACCGAGGTGTACTTCCGTCGCAAGGGCGTGCGGTTCATTGCCATCGGCAACGGCGTGGACACGGTGAACCCCATCAGCAGCGAGTTTGCCCCTTTCATGAACGTGCTAAATGAGATGTACCTGCGGGAACAGTCAAAGAAGATGCGCACGTTCTTCCGGCAGCGGGGCAACAGCGGCATCCCCACGAACACGCTGTGTGTCTATGGCTACCGGAAAGACCCGGCGGACAAGAATCACTGGCTGGTAGACGACGAGGCGGCTGCAGTCGTCCGGAGAATCTACCAGCCGGCGATTGATTGCCACGGTCCCTACGAGATTGCACGCATCCTGGAAGCTGACAAGGTGGAATGTCCGGCCTACTACAACGCAACCCACGATACCTGCATGAAGCGTTCCAACACCGACATGAGCAAGCCATACGCCTGGAATGGCGTAACCGTCAGCAACATCCTGCAACGCCCGGAGTACATGGGACATACCGTCAACTTTCGTTCAAGCAAGAACGGTCTGAAGGCGAAACGGCAGACAAAGCCCCAAGAGGAATGGATGATCTTCAAGGATACCCATGAAGCCATCATTCCAGAGGACAGATGGCAGCTGGCACAATGTGTGCTGGCTGTCCGACGAAGAACGGACAGCACCGGCGAGGCCAATCCGTTAACCGGCAAGCTCTATTGCGCAGAGTGCGGTGCAAGGCTCAACAACCATCGCAGTCGGGCGAAGCAGACAGGACGGGAGTCGGATGATTACTACGACTGTCCCACTTACAGTCAGGGGAAAGGTAACTGCTGCTGTCACTATGTCACTACGGCGTTCATCCGGTCTGTGCTGCTGCAAATGATCCGGTCGGTGAGCCGATACGCCGTATCGGATGAAGCTGCCTTTGCAGATCAGGTACGGGCATTGTCCGAGGTTCGTCATGCCGACGCCGTAAAGGACATGACCGCCGAAGCAGCCAAGTCTCGGAAGCGTATTGCAGAGTTAGACACGATCATCCAAGAAGCTGTACGAGTCCTACGCGCTGGGAAAAACACCGGAAAGTCGTTTCAACCTGCTGTCTTCCACCTATGAAAAGGAACAGGCACAGCTGAAGGACAAGCTGGCAAAGACCGAGGAAGCCTTGGGTACCTACCATGCTGACACCACTAACATCGAAGCGTTCATGACACTGGCTCGACAATACCGGGATACGGATGAACTGACTGCATCAGTCATCAACAGCTTCATTGACAGGGTGGTTGTTCATGCTCCAAAGAAGGTGAACGGACAACGGCATGTGCAGATCGACGTTATCTTCCGCTTCATTGGATGTTTCACCGTGCCGGTTGCACCGAACATTATGACGGAGGAGCAGTTGCAGGAAGAAGCCCGACGAGCCAAGGAACGGAAACGGAATCATAAGAAGTATCTGCGCAAAAAGGAACGAAACAAGAAGCTGCCCCACGATCAGGCGGCGGCTTAACGAAGGAGGAACACTATGTTTGATCTGATCGAAAAGCAGAATAGCACAAGGACGAGATCGAAGAACACCACCGACCCTATTACGGCGCTCTATGAACGCCTGTCCCGTGACGATGAGCAAGAGGGCGAGTCGAACTCGATCACCAATCAAAAAAGTCTGTTACAGGCATACGCTCAGGAAAAAGGCTTCACCAATTGTCGGCATTATACTGATGATGGCTACAGCGGTGGCAACTTTGACCGTCCCGGCTGGCAGCAACTGCTTGCGGATATTGAGGCCGGCATGGTGAAAACAGTGCTGGTCAAGGACATGAGCCGCGTTGGGCGTAACTATGTTGAAACAGGCTTCTACACAGAAGTGTACTTCGCTCGGATGGGTGTACGGTTCATTGCGATCAACAATAACATCGACAACGACAACCCTGACAGTACCGAGTTTGCAGGTATCCTCAACATTATGAACGACTGGTATCTCAGGGATGTTTCCCGGAAAATCCGTTCTGCCGCGCAGCAGAAGGGTAAATCGGGTAAACCGTTAACCACAAATCCATGCTTTGGTTACGTCAAGGACCCCAATGATAAGAACCATTGGCTGATTGACCCGGAGGCAGCTGACACTGTGCGCCGTGTTTTTGAATTGGCTGCATCAGGGATGTCACAACTGAAAATCTGCAGGACTATGGTTCAGGAGAAACGCGTTACGCCAGGGTTCTACCGGGCGCAGCGTGACCCTGATGGTATCGGGAAGCAATTCGCCTCCTGCCAACCATACAAATGGGAGAAACGGACGGTCTGTAATATGGTTCATCGTCAGGAGTACCTGGGGAATACCGTGAACTTTAAGACCTGCCATCCTGAATACAGAAGCAAACAGGTCAGTGCTCCAGTACAGGAGCAACTGATTTTCTATGATACCCACGAGGCAATTGTAGATGAAGAAACGTGGCAGGCTGCGCAGCAAATCTATCACCCCGAGATGTCATCTGCTCCGGGGAAACCTTGTGCGCTTAATGGCCTGATGATCTGCGGTGAATGTGGTGTACCGATGCTGTTCCACCGTATGACCGGAAAGGAAGAATACAATGATTTTGTGTGCCGGACACATATAAGATCTGCGTCTCATGAGAAACGGCTTTGTACACACAATTCAATTCGTGTCACGGTCATTCGTGAGATAGTACGGGACACACTTCGTGCCGTCAACCGCTACGCCATCGCTGACGAGGAAGGTTTCCGCCGCAGACTCGCACAGGAAGCAGCATCCTACCAGCCTGATGACCGAAAGCAGCTGGCGAAGACCATCCGTGAGAAGGAGAAGCACATCGCCCGTCTGGAGTATCTGTTGAAGAAGCTATACGAAGACTATGCCCTTGGGCATATTCCGGAGGAACGCTTCGACAAGCTGTCTGCGCAGTATGAGCAGGAGGAAGCCACGCTGAAAACTGAACTTGCAGAAGATCAGGCTCGGCTGAATGAAGTGCAAACCGCCGCCGAGCAGACTGATAAATACCTTGCCCTTGCCCGTAAATATCGGGACTGTACAGAAGTAACAGACGATATGATCCTTACCTTTGTGGAGAAGATCGTCGTTTACAGAACCATCCGCCCCGCTAAAGGGCAGCGCACCCGACAAATCGAGGTGCACCTGAACTACATCGGACAATTTCCTATCCCGACGGAAGGAATGGAGAATGAAAATGAATAACGGCCCACCATCCAACAGGCAGCACATGAGGCAACTCGGTGCTGCTTCTTTTTATGTAAAAATCAGGAGGAACAATGACGAAGACTACCCCTATGATGGAAGTGACCCGGCGATACGGGCATACCGTTTACACGGTCAGCGCTTTCGGAAATCCCGAAAGTGCCTGTACTTATGAAGACCGGCTGCTGAACCTGATCCAGCATGAAGCGGACAAGATGGACAGCGGCAAGGAATCCCACAGCACTTCAACAACCAACAAAGAAAATGACTAAGAGAGGTATTATCATGAGAAAGCATAACAATTTCTATATCATCGGTGTGGACGCAGGCTACGGCAACATGAAGACCGCCCGCACCATTTACCCCACGGGCCTGGTGGCAATGGACACCAAGCCCTTTTTTGATGGTGACATTCTGGAATACAACGGCATCTGGTACCGCGTTGGCGAAGGGCACAAGGCATACAACCCGGACAAGACTGCTGACGAGGATTTCTACATCCTGACGCTGGCATCCATCGCTGCAGAGCTGAGTACGGAGCAGATTACCGAAGCAAATGTATATCTTGCGCTGGGCCTGCCCACGACTTGGACAGGTCGGCAGCGGGAGGAGTATCGCCGCTACATGATGCGCAACCCTGATGTCCGGTTTACCTTCAACGATGTGCTGTACAGCATCCATCTGATCGACTGCATCGTGTTCCCCCAGGGCTATGCAGCGCTGGTGCCGCTGATGGACAACGACAAGAGATTCAATGAGTTCCGGCAGTTCACCGGCACGGTGATGATGGCCGACATCGGCAATGGTACCATGAACATCATGCGTCTGGTAAACGGAAAGCCCAACGACCAGCATTGCTGGACGGAGGTGCTGGGCGTGAATCAGTGCGTGCTGACTGTCCGCAAGCAGATGATGGACAAGTACGGCATCGACATGCCGGAAAGCGTTATTGAGCAATTCCTGCGCACCGGCACGGCAAACCTCGCACGGGAACTTCTCGACAACCTGACCGATATTGTACGCGGCTATGTGACTGGTCTGTTTGATGCCCTGCGTGTTCATGGTTATGACGCCCGCTTGATGAAGCTCTTTGTGATGGGCGGAGGCGGCTGCCTGGTGAAGCACTTCGGCAAGTACGATCCTGGTGCGGTTGTTTTTGTGGATGACCTGCACGCATCCGCCAAGGGCTATGAGTACATGGCGCAGGGCGTGATCTGGCGCAATGAACGCATGGCCCGGAAGGCTGGTGATTGATATTGTGCGTGAAGGCCATCACCGTGCGGTTTCACCTATCACACCCAGCTGAAAAGCAAGCGTGGGATCAGCTCAATGCCATACGAAGAGAACGGCATCAGTCGTTCAGCCAGCTGGTTGCAGAGGCTATCAATGCTTGTGACACGGATGGTGTGCATCTGTCTGACGCTGAGAAAGACGAGCTTGTTCAGGAGATCACAGAATCGGTGACAAGCAGGCTTCAGCAGATGCTTCCGGTGTATCTCGCCGGATACTCCGCTGGAGCGAACACACCGGTTGCTATAGCTGTGCCGCAGACGAACACCGCGCCGTCGCAAGTCGCTACAACACCCACCCAACAAGAAAACAATGATGCGATGCCCGACTTCGGCGACAGCTGCATGGACTTCGACTTCATCGGCGGCTGAGTCGGTGCATCAATCTGCCGCGCATTCCACGATACCTGCATCAAAATGATGCAGCCCCATCATTGAACACAACGACATCTGCATCAGAGTGGTGCTTGCTTGCATCACTCTGGTGCATCACAGGAGGACATATATGAAGATTAATATCGACGAGCTGTTGGCGAATATGCCCAAGAACAAGAATGAGCTGAAGACCGCACAGGAGGAACATCGCAAAATCCTGACCGACAACCGGGAAAAGGAGAAGCAGCGGAAGGCTCGTACTCACCGGCTCTGCGAACACGGAGCCATCTTGGAGGCCTGCTTCCCTGAGACCATCCAGATGGACAGTGCCCAGTTCGCTGCCTTCATGCAGGAGCTGGCTGCTGGCCGGTGACCATGCAAGGGGGCGTTCCGGGGGTAACCTCGGGGCGTCCCCAACAAGAATAACCACGAAGTGCGCACTGATACATACGTCGGCCCGTGAAAGCTGACGCTTCCCCGGGCTTCGCTCGGCGATTGCAAGCAATCGCTGTCGCTCGTCATGCTGAAGCATGACCTCCACGGTCTGCCGACCAACGTATGTCGTGCGCCCTGCGGGGCAACATTGCGAACTTCGCCGCGATGGGGCAAGCCCCATACCCCAAGAACGATGCTCCCATGGGAGCTGCCAGAAGGAGGAAAGAATGGACTTCTTTCATTGGACAACCAAAATCGTATCCCGGAACAAGGGGAAATCTGCTGTCGCCGCGTCTGCCTATATCAGCGGCACGAAAATGGAAAACACATGGGATGGCGTCACCCACGACTACACCCGCAAGAAGCACGTCATCTACACAGAGGTGATGTTACCGCCCAACGCTCCACGGGAATATGCGGATCGCAGCCTTCTATGGAACAGCGTTGAATGGAATGAAACCAAGGCCAATTCCCAGCTCGCCCGGTCGATTGAGCTGGCGCTGCCCGCTGAGCTGAGCCATGAGCAGAACATCGCTCTTGTTCGGAAACTGGTGAAGAAGCTTTTTGTAGACAAGGGCATGTGTGCAGATGTAGCCTTTCATGACAAGGGGGATGGCAACCCACACGCTCACATCCTGCTGACCATGCGCCCACTGACGCCAGATGGCAAGTGGGGCGACAAAAGCCGGTTGGAGTACGTCTTGGATGCTGATGGCAACCGCATCCCTGCCAGGCAGAAAGGCCGTTGGAAAACACGAAAGGTTTACACAACCGACTGGGATGACCGTGGTAATGCGGAACGTTGGCGTGCTGCCGCAGCCGATGCTATCAATGAAGCCCTGCGTGAAGCTGGATTCACGCAGGGCTTTGTCGATCCTCGGAGCTATGCCGATCAGGGTGTGCAGCGCATCCCCATGGTACACGAAGGGCCGGATGCCCGTGCCATGGAGAAACGCGGTGTCCCCACGGAGGTTGGCGAAAAGAACCGGGAGATTCGCCAGGAGAATAAACTGCTTAGTCAGCTGGAAGCACGACTGGCCCGGCTGAACGCATGGGCGCAGTATGAGAAGAAGAGGGACGAACTGCTGATCGCGCAAGGTGAAGACGTGTCCAAATCGAGCCTGCGGTATACTCTCGCGTCCAACATCCTTGCTTCCAGCGTAATGCCAAATCGTAAGGATCACCGTCTGCGTGACAGCACGGGATTGCTGTCCATTATGCATGAGTACAACATCACGGATGCTGCCTCCTGTGCAGTGGCAGTCCAGCAACTCAACACAGAGCTTTACAGTCTGCGCAGCAAACTCAAAGAGACTCACGATCTGACCATTGAGCTGAATGCCCACATTGATGCTTATGAAAAATGGAGGAAATATCGCAAGCATTACCAAACACGGGAGAAGCTGCCAGAGGCAAAGCGTACGGCTTTTGAGCGCAGCCATGAGTACGAGCTTCGGCAATACCGGCAGGCCGCCGTTGCCCTGCACCGCTGGCAGGTTGAAGGGGAGAAGATCGACTACAATGGATGGAAGGCAGCGATGGCTTACTTGGACAAGGAACAGTTCATGCTGGACTACCAGCTGCAGGAGAGGAAGGAAAAGGTGCGCAGGATGGAGGTTGTCAAGCGGGAGTTTATCCAGGAAAATAAGCAGAAAAGGCCGGAGCGATATGGACGGTAAACAAGCGTGTTTCCTTTGGCCAACGCGGTACGTCGTTATTCCCTGTTGTTCGATATAGCGTAAATACTCTTAAGCCGATACGGAAGCAGAGCATCCATTCAGTTTTATGCAGCGCTTGCTTTGCGATTCTTGATCATGGTCACAATGTCGAATGCAGCTTCTGCAATCAGCGTAACACCAGTGAACACCCAAAGCACGGTGGTGGATGTGAAGGGAAACTTCAATATGACAATGGCATAGATGATGGAAACAGCGGCATTAGGAAATCCATAACCTGAAAGCTAAGATACGAAAACAAGGTCAGGACCATACACGGTTCTGACCTTGCTTTCTGTTTATGCGTTCAGCATCTGGATCAGCCCCTGGAGCTGCTGCGGGGTCATGCGGCCATAGCTGACCAGCGCGGTCAGCGGCATATCAGTGATCATCGCCTGCACGGTTTTGTCCCCGCTGGTGCTGGAGCCTGCCGGGAGCATCTGCGAAATGAACGCCGCGCCCTTGGGATGCTTCATCAGCTGACCGATGGTTGTGGTCTCGGTCACGATGAAGGGCAGGAGCGTCGTGCCTTCCACCATGATGGTGATGTGCTGGCGGATATCGCGGCTGCTTTCACCGATTTCCAGCTCGAACGCGCCGCTTTCTACATACCACCCGCTGCATTTGGGCTCCCAGTATGCAAAGGCGCGCTTGTCCAGCGTGAAGGTGACTGTTGCGGTCTCGCTGGGCTGCAGAAGAACCTTCTCAAAAGCCTTCAGCTCCCGGATGGGGCGGCGCACCGTGCTTTCGTGATCGCGGACATAGAGCTGTACCACGACCTTGCCGGGGCGCGAGCCGGTGTTGGTCACGTCCACCTGCACCTGCAGCATATCCGTGTCGCGCAGCTGCGTCTTGTCCGCGCGAAGATTGCTGTATGAAAAGCTGGTGTAGCTCAGGCCATGACCGAAGGGGTAGGCGACGTCCATCTCCTTCTTGTCGTAATAGCGGTAGCCGGTGAAGATCCCCTCGGCATAGGTCGCCACGCCCTCCTCGCCGGGGAAGTTCAGGTGCGCGGGGTTGTCCGCCATTTTGAGGGGCCAGGTCTCAGCCAGATGGCCGCTGGGGTTGACACTGCCGTACAGCAGATCAACAGCAGCAGCGCCGGTCTGCTCGCCGCCAAGGTACATGCACAGGATCGCCTGCACCCTGTCCTGCCACGGCAACTCCATAGGGGAACCACCATGCAATACCACAACTGTCCGGGGGTGAATGGCGGTGATGGCCTCGATCAGCGCATTCTGCTCGTCTGGCAGCTTCATATGGGTGCGATCCACACCCTCGCATTCATCGTCGTCCGTCAGTCCGGCGAAGATGACCGCTGTATCGGCCTGGCAGGCGACGCGGACGGCTTCCTCGCGCAATGCGGCGGCATCAGCGCTGCCGGTGGGATCATACCCCTGTGCATAGACAACGTTGAGCCCCTGCGCAGCCTCCATGGCGCTGACGGCATGGGGCACGTTGATGTGGCTGCTGCCTGCACCCTGATAGCGGGGCTGCGCGGCAAATGCGCCGATGAACGCCACGGTTTTCCCTTCGTCAAGGGGCAGCGCGCCGTCGTTCTTCATCAGCACGGCACACTCGCCCGCCAGCTCCCGGGAAAGGCGGCGGCATGCATCGCGGTCGATCGTGACGCCGGGCTGCTGTTCGGCGGTGGATTGCAGGATAAAGCGCAGCAGATTCAGCACCGCCCGGTCAAGGTCAGCCTCCGCGAGCGTACCATCCTTGACGGCCTGCACCAGCTCGTCGCCGGTGGAGGCGGGGCTGCCGGGCATTTCCAGATCAAGTCCGGCGGCAATGCCCGCAGCGCGCCCCTTGACTGCGCCCCAGTCCGTCACCACCATGCCCTCAAAGTCCCACTGATCCCGGAGAACATCGGTCAGCAGCGCCTTGTTTTCCGCGCAGAAGGTGCCGTTCACGGCGTTGTAGGCGCACATGATGCTGCGCGCGCCGCCCTCTTTCACGGCTGCCTCAAAGGCCGGGAGGTAGATTTCATGCAGGGTGCGCTCGTCCACGCGGGAGTCGCCGGTCATGCGCAGCGTCTCCTGATTGTTGCAGGCGAAGTGCTTCACACAGGCGGACACGCCCTGCTCCTGCAGCGCGCGGATATAGGCCGCCGCCATCTGTCCGGCAAGACAGGGATCCTCGGAGAGATACTCGAAGTTGCGGCCGCACAGCGGGCTGCGCTTGATGTTCACGCCCGGGCCGAGGAGCATCGAAATGCCCTCCGCCTGACATTCCCTGCCCAGCGCTTTGCCCAGCCGTGCCATGGCGACGCAGTCAAAGGAGGAGGCCATGGCAGCCGCGGTGGGGTAGCAGACGGTTTCGATGCTGTCGTTCAGGCCGAGGTGATCGCCTGCGCCCTCCTGCTTGCGCAGGCCGTGGGGGCCGTCGCACATCATGACGGACGGCACGCCGAGCCGCTCGATGGCCTTGGTGTGCCAAAAGTCAGCGCCGGAGCAGAAGGCGGCCTTCTCCTGCAGGGTCATCTTTGCCAGAAGCTGTTCAGCAGTCATGGTTCATGTCCTCCTTTGCATGTGCGGGATGGAAGGATGCAGCGCTGTTCATGTCACCCACACCGTCGTAGACGGGCCATGCCGGATAAGGGTACACAGGCCGCGTACGGTGGCTGACCTGATCATTCGCGTCGGCGGCAATGAGGGCTTCCGGCCTTTCACCCCGGCTGACCCAGCCGTCCAGTGCGGCGACGAGGTCGGTATCCATGGTGAACATATCGCCCATGCCGTGCCCGAAGCCGGGGACGGTGTAGAACTGCACGAAGCTGTCCAGCGCTTCCTTGCCGTAGCGTGCCAGCAGGCGCTTGTAATACCGGATGCTGCTTTCCACGGGGACGAGGCTGTCGGTGCAGCCGTGGAGCAGGATCAGCCTGCCGCCGCGCTGGCGGAAGGCGTCCAGATCGGCGCTGTACGCATCCAGCAGCCGGGATGCGGCCTGCAGCTCCGGCAGATGCTCCTCCGGGATGAACCGGTCGAGGTCTGTGTCCCTGTCACGCAGCACCATATGGCGCAGGATACTCTCCGCACCGATGACGGAGCCGTGGTCTGCGGCATACCAGTTGGTTTTGCTGTCCACGGCGGGCGCGCCCTCAAAGACGGCATAGCCGGGGAATGTCGAGTCGCCATAGCCCAGGGACAGCGTAGAATCGGCGCTCATCTCCCGCAGGAAGGCAAGCTGTGCCGGGTTCAGCGTCTTTTCCAGCGCAGCAAGCACCTCGGCGCGCTTGCCGTGTGCGCCCTGCAGATCAGAGATGATCCCATCCTCCGCACCGTCCAGCCCGTCGCAGATGTGCAGGATGACCTGCTGCACCTTCTCGTTGTATTCCTTCAGCGAGAGCACTGCGTCGTCGCCCAGGCGGCGCAGCAGCTTTCCCAGCTGCCAGTCCTTGACGACCTTGCCGATGTAATCCAGCACCGGGTACAGGCAGAGTATGCCGTCGTAATCCTGCGGGAAGCATTGCGCCATCTTCATGGCTTCGCGTCCGCCGTTGGAGCCGCCGGCGAAGTACACATGTTCCGGGGTTTCGCCGTACATCTCCCGGGTCAGGGCCACGATCACGTCCCGGACCTTCTTGAAGGCCTTGAAGGCGTAGTTTTCATATGCTTCCTGGTTCAGCGCCCATCCGGCGTTCCAGTAGTTTTCGGGATCGGCCTGATGTCCGCTGTCGCAGTAGACGCTGATGTACCCCTTGGACAGCTGGCTCGGCCCGAACAGGCTCTGGCCGAGGCTGACCCACTCGATGGGCGCGACGGTACCGTCCAGTCCTCCGCCGCCATATTGCAGGATGCGGCCGTTCCATTCCACCGGGAAGCCCGCTTGGAACTGGATGTCATACCCCTGCGGATCAACAGGGCGGATCACGCCGGACACCCGGTAGAAATCCCCCGTGCGGAAGCCGCCCTCCTCGTTCTTTACCAGCTGGACAGCGGTGATCTCCGCGCCGCCGGTTGGCAGGCCGATCCCATCGGCAGAGATGCGGTGTCCGGGCATCAAAATACGGACGATGCTTTTCATCATGATCCCTCCTGATTCTTCTTTGCTGCTATTACCTTACCAAAGGGAGGGCTTTTCGCGGTATCGTGGATTCGTGATTATTTTTCTGTTTTCGCTGCAATTCGGACGATTATGGAACAAAAAAAGCGAAAGCCCGATAATGGGGAGATCCGCTGCTCTGCTATACTGAAGCTGAAAAATCATCGCTGTGAAAGGAACATCATCATGAGCAGCTTGCAGTTTCCCGAGGGCTTTCTGTGGGGCGTGGCCACTGCGGCGGCGCAGGTGGAAGGCGCGGCGCTGGAGGACGGGCGCGGCCTGTCCATCTGGGATGCCTTCTGCCATCTGCCGGGCAAGGAGCTGGATGTGCCCGATGTGGCCTGCGACCAGTACCACCGCTACCGGGAGGACATCGCCCTGATGAAGCAGCTGGGTATCCAGGCGTACCGCTTTTCCTTCTCCTGGTCGCGCATCCTACCGGAGGGCACGGGGCGGATCAATCAGGCGGGCATCGACTATTACCGCAGGCTCATCGACTACTTGAAGGAAAACGGCATCCGCCCCTGTGCGACCATTTACCATTGGGATCTGCCCTATGCCCTGCAGCTGAAGGGCGGATTCGGCAACCGGGAAATCATCGGCTGGTATCTGGAATATGTGCGGGTGTTGCTGGACCATTTCGGCAGGGACATTGACCTATGGATCACCTTTAACGAGCCTATTGCGGTATATGTGGGCTATGCGAAGGGCTTCTTTGCGCCCGGTCTGCAGGACGAAAAATACGCCCGCCAGTGCCTGCACCATCTGCTGCTGTGCCACGGCGAGGCGGTGAAGCTGTTCCGCTCTTATGACCTGCCGGGCGCACAGATCGGCGTCACGGTGGACGTGTGGCATCACTATCCGCTGCGCCCGGAGGATCCGCGCGATATCGCCCTGGCCCGGCGCAGCAATGAGACCGAGGGCTACGGCATGTTCCTGCATCCGCTGTTCCTGGGCGGACAGTCGGAGGAGCTGAAGCGGTATCTGGAGGAAAAGCCGTGGGCGTTGGATATCCGCCCCGGCGATTTCGAGACCATCCGCCAGCCCATGGACTTCTACGGCCTGAACTTCTACAACGGCCTCTTCGACAGGGCGGAGGACGGCCCGCAGTCCGACAGCAGCAGCGGCGGAAACTTCCAGGTGAGTGCGAAGCCCATCCAGTATTCCGAGGCGCTGAACGATGTGCTGAACATGCTGCGGGACAAATACCGCGTGGACATCCCGATCATCATCACCGAGAGCGGCATGGGTCAGATGGACGAAAAGCCGGATGAAAACGGCGTGGTGCACGATGCGGCCCGCATTGAATACCTGACGGACATCCTGACCCACCTGCACCGGGGCATCCGGGAGGGTGCGGATGTGCGGGGGTATTTCCTGTGGTCGCTGCTGGACAATTTCGAATGGAGCGCGGGGTACAAGGCGCGATATGGCATCGTTCGCACGGAGTACGAGACCCAGCGGCGCATCATCAAGGACAGCGGCCGCTGGTACAGCCGCGTGATCGCAGACAACGGCCTGTGAGCGGGGCTTTACAGAATCCCCTGATTTCTGATAAAATATATGAAAAGAAGGTGATCACATGCACTTGAGAAAGGATGCGGACATTACCCAGTTCCTGCAGGCGGCCAGCCGGTGCAGGCGGGACGTCTATTTCTGTACGCTGAACGGCGATAAACTGAACCTGAAATCCGAGCTGATGCGGATGGTATTCGCCACGCAGGCGGGGAATGATGCATTCCTGTACAGCTCCAGCATTGAGGTGCTGGACGAAAAGGACGCGCAGGTTCTCGCGGACTACATTTGTACCTGATGGGAGGGAGAGGGATGCTGCAAGTGGAGGAGCGGCTTGCGCTCTTGCGGGAGATGCTGGAGAGCGTCAATCCGAATCTGATCATGGTGGAGCTGGATCCGCATTTTGAGCTGGTGCGGAGCAATGCGCCGGACTACGACATGTGGCGCATGTACTTCACCTATGCCGCGCCGCCCGAAGGATTCAGCGAGCCGGATCATGCCTTCCCAGAGCCCGCTGCGCCCTGGGTCTTCACCAACACGCTGGGCATGACCTGGATGAGCGAATGCGTGCTGGAGGAGGGTCGGGTTCAGCGCATCATCGTAATGGGCCCTGTCTTTCTGGACGATTACGCCCCCAAGCAGATCGAGCACAAGCTGTCACACCACAACCTGTCCTTCAGCCTGATGCAGCCCCTGATGCAGACTGTCCAGCGGATGCCGGTGGTGTCGCTGCACCGCCTGTTCTCCTACGGCATCATGCTGCACCGGTGCCTCACCGGCAAGACCTGCACCATGGCGGACTTCACCTATCCTGATCTGCCCGTTACTGCTGAGCCACCGGAGGAGTACTCCCGGGAACATCTGGGACATTACCGCACGGAAACGGAGATCCTGCGCATCGTCGAGGAGGGCAATGTCCGCTACAACCGGGAGAACCTGAACTTCCTCAAGCTGTCTGGCAACATCGACCGCAAGATCGGCGGCGATACCGAATTCCTGCGCAGGGCCAAGAACACGGTGCTGATCTTCGTCACCCTCTGCTCCCGCACGGCGATCCGCGGCGGACTATCGCCGGAGAACGCCTTCCACATGTGCGACCAGTATATCGACCTGGCGGAGCGCGCGGAGAACATCTCCAAGCTGACGGAGATCAGCCACAAGATGTTTGACGACTTTGTCCGCCAGGTACATCGGGTGAAGGTCAGCTCCGGCAGCGGCATGTCGCCCCAGATCATCGACGCCTGTTCCTACATCACGCTCCATGCGGCCGAGCGTATCGACATCCACCAGCTGGCGCTCCGAGCGGGATATGCGGACTATTATTTCAGCACCAAGTTCAAGAAGGAAACCGGTAAATCCATCCGGGATTACATCATGGAGCAAAAGATCCTGCTGGCCCAGGAGCTGCTGAAGGATACCTCCCTCAAAATCGGTGACATCACACTGCGGCTGGGCTTTGAGTCCCAGAGCCATCTGAGCGAGGTCTTCCTGCGGCAGACGGGCATGACGCCCAGCAAATGGCGCGCTGCCCAGAAGCAGCAGAGCGAAAACGCCGGTCAATAACACTGCAGATATGAAGAACGAACGGCGGATTTTTCCTCCGTTCGTCTTGTTTTGAGGAATTGGCGATAAAAAACGAAAATCCAGAAAAACGGATTTGACTTTTTTCATGCTACACTGGTTCCAGACAACAAGGAAAAGCCTGAAGGAGGAATGGCATGAAGCAGCTTTACGATCCTTCACATGATCCGCAGTTCGCCCATCCGTTTACCGATCTGGATGAGTGGCGCGAGCGGGAATGCGCGGATGGCATCACGCGGCGGTTCCGCCTGATCCACGGCGGCTTTGAAGGCACGACGGTCAAATATGCCTTCTTCTTCCCGGATGAAGGGCAGTACGAGGGGCGCTTCTTCCTGCACTGCTCGCCCTTTCCCGGCCCGGATGAGGAGCTGGCCTGCCTGAACGGCTCCGGCGAGGGCGATCCGGTGGGCTTCGCTATCAGTCACGGCGCGTGCTTTGCGGCCAGCAACATGGGTTCGGCTGCCGTCTTCGGCCAGACGGATGACCCGACTATCTTCTTCCGCTCCAATGCGGCGGCGGCCATGCAGTGCCGGCGTGTCGCACAGGAAATCTACGGTGAGCACCGGATGTACGGCTACGTCTACGGCGGCAGCGGCGGCGGCTTCAAGACCATGAGCTGCATCGAGAACACCAACCAGTTCGACGGCGCGGTGCCCTTCGTGATCGGCTCGCCCATGAGCCTGCCCAACTGCCTGACGGTCAACGCCAACGGCATCCGCCGCCTGCGCCATTGCTGGCATCGCATTGTGGACAACGTGGAGCCCGGCGGCAGCAGCAATCCTTACGACGGTCTGAATGAGGAGGAAACCGCCGCTCTCCGGGAGCTGCTGGCGATGGGCTTCCCGGTGCGGATGCTGATCACCTTCGCCAACCCGCAGGCGGACGGATCGCTGCCGGTGCTGGCCCCGGTGGTCAGGGCGATGGATCCCACCTACTTCGAGGATTTCTGGACCAAGCCCGGCTATGAAGGCTTTGAGGGCACGGACGGCGTCCGGAAGGATCTGACCCACATGACTGCGCGGGTCGTGTCTGTGGGTGTCGGCCAGCCGGAACATCGGCAAGGAATCGACGACCGCAATGGCACGGACACGGCATGGCAGAAGATGCTCGCGGGCGGGTCGGGCTATATCGAGCTGACCGATGTGCCCGCCAGCGACTACCTGGTGGGGATCGACATGATCTTCCGGACGGGCGACGCCGCCGGTAAGCTGCTGCGGCTGGGCAGCGTCGAGGACAAGCGGGTCATCCCCGGCATGACCTATGGTGCGGACACGGCGGAAAGCGTGCTGTCCCTGCTCAAACCCGGCGACGAGGTGCTGCTCACCAACCGGGATTACATCGCCCTGCAGCTGTACCACCGGCATCAGGTGCCGGAGGACGCGTCCTTCCACGCGTGGGATCAGTACCGGGGTACAGCGCTGGCCCAGCGGCCTGTGATCGCCAGTGGCTTCACCTTCGGCGGCTGCGGCTCGGTGCAGGACGGGCATGTGCAGGGCAAGGTCATCGTCATGAACAGCCTGATGGACTTCGATTTCCCCTGGCAGGCGGACTGGTACTTCCGCAAGGTGCAGGAGGTCAACGGCCCCGCTGCGGCTGACCTGATCCGCATCTGGTACAACGACAACTGCCCCCACGGCGATGACGCTGAAACGGACGATAACCTGCACTACACGTCCTATCTGGGGATGCTGAACCAGGCCCTGCTGGATGTGGCAGGATGGGTGGAGAAGGGTGTTCACCCCGCGCCCAGCACCGCCTACACGCTGATCGACAATCAGGTGACGCTGGCGGAGGAGGCAGCCGAGAGGGGCGGCGCCCAGCCCGTCGTCCGGCTGACGGTAAACGGCGGCGAGTGCGTCCGCATCAGGGCTGGCGAAACCGTTGAGCTTGCCGCCCGGATTGGCCTGACGGAATACTCCGGTATGGTTGAGGAGATCGGCTGGAGCTTCGGGAACGAGCAGAGCTTCAACCCCGGGGATGCCGAAACCAGTCACCGGTACGATCAGCCCGGCACCTATTTTCCCACGGTGCGGGTTACTACCAACCGCCATCCCGGCGATCCCTATACAAAACTTCGCAATCTCGCCCGTGCACGGGTGATCGTGGAATAAACAAAGGAGGTTTCATCATGAAGAACTGGAAACGTTGGCTGTGCCTGGCCCTGCTGCTGGTGATGGCAGTCACACTCACGTCCTGCAGCTCCTCTGACAAGGCGGATAACGCTGCGTCCACCGATGCAGGCAAGACGGAGCAGTTCACCTGGTGGATGTACAAGTCCATCGACGCGACCTACTACACCAACTACAACGAGAATCCGGCCCTGCGTTACCTGCTGGAGAAGCCCTGGGGCGACAACGGCACGAGGGTCGCCATCGACTTCTGGGTGCCCCCGGCCGGAACCTCCAGCGACAACTATTCCAACATGATCGGCTCCGGCGACTATGCCGACGTGATCGAGAACACCGTGGGTGACACCCCGTTGGTCAACTACCAGAACGGCATCACCCTCGACCTGACCGAGCTGGTCAAGAAGTACATGCCCAACTACCTGGCCTTCCTCGAGGCCAACCCCGACCTGAAGGAAAAGGCCGTCGATATTGTGGACGGCGAGGAGAAGTACCTGAGCATCGTCGCCTTCTACGACGAGAGCCCCGACCAGTTCTGGGGTCACCTGTACCGCCGCGACTGGCTGGTGAAGTACGGCACAAACCCCGTCACCGGCGAGGCTTTCTCCGGCGGCTACACGGACGAGAACGACCCCGACAGCTGGGAGGACAACGTGGTCTTCCCCTCCGGCGGCAGCGATCCCGTCTACATCTCCGACTGGGAGTGGATGTTTGAGATCTTCGAGAAGGCCTATGCGGATCTGGGCATCGAGAACGGCTACTGCTACTCCGTGCCCTACAACGGCTATCTGGCCATTGGCGAGGTGAGCGCGTCCTTCGGCGGCGCATGCTCCGGCACCTTCGCCCGCACGCCGGAGAATCAGATCATCTTCGGACCCGTCACCAGTCAGTTCCGCGCCTATCTGGAGTGCATGAATCACTGGTATGAGCAAGGCTGGCTTGATCCCATCTTCTCCGAGCGCACCGGCGATATGTTCTACGCCATCGACACCACCAACGTCTATCAGGGCCGCGTCGCCATGTGGTACGGCCTGAACAGCCAGGTCGGCGGCCGCATGGACAACGGCGAGGGCCTCATCAAGGGTATCTGCGCCTATCCCGCTGCCACCCCCATCAACGACAAGTACGGCGACGACGAGAACATGTTCAAGGCGCCCTACGCCAGCTACGGCATTTCCCGCGAGAGCACCAAGTACCTCATCTCCGTGGCTGCCAAGGACAAGGATCTGGGCGCGCTGCTGTCCATGTTCGACTACCTCTACACCGAGGAGGGCTCCCGCCTGGTGTCCTTCGGCCTGAACAAGGAGCAGAACGCGGACCGCAATGATCCCATCATGGCGAAGTTCGGCATGGCGGACGGCGCGTACACCATCGCTGAGGACGGCCACATCATCACCTGCGACGCCATCAAGGCCAACATCGACATGTACGGCGTGAGCGGCTGCCGTCAGCTGCCGGGCCTGTTCCGCGAGAAAGACGTCGATTTCGGCTACAAGGGCGTGTATGCCCACACGATGAAGCTCTGGGGCGAGTTCGAGAACATCGGCTACATCCAAGGTGACCTGCCCAGCTATCTGGACAGCGACCAGAGCAAGCAGATGAACAAGGTCGCCACGAAGATCTCGGACTACATGAACGTGCATGTGCCCGAGTTCATCATGGGCGAAAAGGATCCCTCGAACGATACGGACTGGGACAACTGGGTCAAGATGATGGGCAAGTACGGCTACCAGAAGGTGATTGACCTGCTGCAGCCCGTTGCCGATGCCCATCCCTACATCCCCGGTGCCGCGGAGGAGGCGGAATAAATGCAGACGACTGCCGTGCAGCCGGCGATCAAGCCCGGCAAGAAGATCACATGGCGGCAGGATTTCCGGAAGAACTGGCTGGTGTACCTCATCATGCTGCCGGCGCTGGTATATCTGGTCATCTTCCAGTACCTGCCCATGTTCGGCATCGTGATGGCCTTTGAGGACTTTAGCGTTGCCAAGGGCTATTTCGGCTCCGACTGGATCTGGTTTGAGAACTTCATTGAACTCTTCACCAGCGAGGAATTCCCCCGGGCGCTGCGCAACACGCTGGTGATGGGCGCGCTGAACCTGACCATCGGCTTTGTGATGCCCATCCTCTTCGCGTTCCTGCTGTCCATGCTGAACAACAGGCGCTTCAAGCGCACCATCCAGACCTGCTCCTACATCCCGAATTTCCTCTCTGCTGTGGTTGTCTGCTCGCTGGCAACCCAGTTCCTTGACCGGGACGGCGCGCTGACACAGCTGCTCACCGCGGTGGGCTTCAAGCAGCAGAACTGGTTGGCCAACGGCGATATCCCGGTGTTCTGGATCATCAACACCTTCATGAACGTGTGGACGGGCATCGGATGGGGCTCAATCGTGTATGTGGCCTCCATCGCCACCATTTCCGGCGAGCTGCACGAGGCCGCCGCTATCGACGGCGCGACCCGCTTCCAGCGCATGACGAAGATCACCCTGCCCTGCATCATGCCCATGATCGTCATGATGCTGACGCTGCAGGTGGGCATCTCCTTCGTCGCGGGCTTCGACAAGGTGCTGCTGCTCTACAAGCCCATCACCTACGAAACGGCAGATTGCCTTTCCACCTACACCTACCGCCTGGCCTTCGGCACCAGCCAGAACTACGGCCTGTCCTCTGCCAGCGGCCTGTTCCAGTCGGTGGTGGCGACCACGCTGCTCATCCTGTCCAACTACCTGAACCGCAAGGTCAGCGGTTCGGCCCTGTTCTGAGGAGGTGACGATCATGCAAAGCACACTCAAGCTCAAAAAGAAGCCGCGCAATGACCGCGTTTCCTCCATGGTGGAGAACCCTTCGGTGATCGAGCGCATCGTGGATGTGATCGTGATCGTCCTGGTGCTGCTGGTGGCGTTGATCTGCCTGCTGCCCCTGTGGCATGTGCTGATGTCCTCTCTGTCCGACGGCCGCGCGCTGCTGGGCCATGAAGGTCTGGTGCTCTGGCCGGTGGGTACGCCCACCCTCGCCGGATACGAGAAGATCTTCCAGGATGCAAGCCTCTTCGCGGGCCTTGCCAACACGCTGATCTATACCGCCAGCGCAACGGTGCTGTGCTACTTCCTGTCGGTAACGGCGGGCTATGCGCTCTCCAAGCCGACGAAGCTGCAAAAGCCGCTGACCCTGCTTTTGACGGTGACGCTGCTCTTTGGCGGCGGCGTGGTGCCCACCTACATTGTGCTGCGGAATCTGGGCATGATCGGCACCCGCTGGAGCCTGATCATCCCCGGCTGCTTCAACTCCATGTTTGCCATCATCATGATGAACGCCTTCAAGAGCGTGCCCGCGGCCTATGAGGAGTCCGCCACCATCGACGGCGCGAACCAGTGGCAGATTCTCACCAAGGTCATGCTGCCCCAGGTGCACAACATGGGCATGGTGGTCATCATCAACAGCGTGGTGGCTCAGTGGAACAGCTGGTTCAACGCCTCCATCTACGTCACCAACCAGCGCGGTCTGTGGCCGCTGCAGCTGTGGGTACGGGAGATGACGAGCAACAACGAGTCCTTCCTGTACTCCGCAAACCCTGACTACTCTCGGTATCTGATCCAGTTTGCCCTGATCATGTTTGCAACCGTTCCGATCATCATCCTGCTGCCCATCTTCCAGGATAAGCTGGAAAAGGGCGCGCTGATCGGCGGTATCAAAGGATAAACAACAAGGAGGAAACCAACATGAAGAAGCTGCTTGCCATCGTTCTGTCCCTGATGCTGTGCCTGTCCGCCTGCTCCTTTGCGGCGGCCGAGGAAACCGACCCTGCCAAGATCCTGACTCAGGGCGTGTGGAACTACGCCTTCGCCGTGGAAGGCATGAACGATTTCGTCTACTACTTCCACTTCTACGAGGACGTTCCCGGCTACGGCGGTGTGTTCTACGCGGGCTTTGCGCTGAATCAGCTGAACTTCGCCGGCACCTGGACGGTGAAGAAGGCCGAGAAGGCGTACAGCGTCTATGAGTTCCGCGGCGCGGAGGCTCCCGTGGAGGGCACTGCTCCCTACACCGTCACCTTCTGCGACTGGAACGGCAATGTGCTGGATCAGTGCGCCTTTGACGGCGAGATCCTCTACAACGACATGATGAACGTCTACGGCATGTACTCTGCCCCCAACATGTACCGTCATGTGACCGACGTGGAGACCGACAAGTATGCCGATGTCTACGCCGAGGAGAAGGACATTGCCATCATGGACTTCGTTGCCGAAGACCCCACATGCACCATGACCCTGTACCACAACGGCCGCTACATGGATCTGGTCAGCATGATGGTCGAGGGCACCTGGGCCATGTCTCAGCACGAGGACGGCTCCCGCGTCTACACCCTGACCCCCGACGACGAGCTGGACACTCCCGCTGTCTTCACCGTTTCTGCTGATTCCAAGACCGCCCACTATGTCAATGAGGACGGCGAGGAGATGGACATGGTGAACACCGCCGCCGGTGCGGAGGCTGCGCTGATCCTTAAGGGCTCCTACGCCTTCATGGAAGGCCTGAATGCCGACCTGACCCTGTCCTGCATGGAGGATGGCACCTGCGAGTTGCTGGTTGACGTGTTCGGTAATGTGGCTGCGCTGGATCAGGGCACCTGGAGCATGGGCGAGGATGGCTTCACGATCAACTTCGTTTTCGAGGTGACCGGTGAGAAATCCACTGTGCTGAACATGGAGACCTTCGCGGTCGAGCTGCAGTACCAGCAGGCCGGCACCGCCATCGGCGATGTGGACTGCACGCTGGCTGTGGTTGTGGAATAATCATTGAACGCCCCGGGGCGGCTGCGGTTTCGCCGGGCCGCCCCGCTGCTTTTCCACGGGCAGATGCACGCCGTCTGTCTGTGAAAGGGTGGAATGCCCATGAACAACAAGGAGAGATACACAATGAAGAAACTGATCGCGCTGATGATGGCTGTGTGCCTGCTGGCTTCCATGATGACCTTCGCTGCTGCCGAGGAGCAGCCCGTCCGTCGCTTCAAGTACAAGCGCACCTCCATGGAGGTGACCGTTGGCGATCATACCGTCAAGGGCTATCTGTACATGCCGAAAAACACCGACGGCCCCGTGCCCATGGTCATCGCCTGCCACGGCTTTGGCGCGAACCATGAGAACCTGCTGTACCTGTGTGACAAGCTGGCCCGTCAGGGCATCGCCAGCTGCACCTTCGATTTCTGGGGCGGCTCGGCCTTCTCCATCAGCGGCGGCTCCATGGCGGACATGAGCGCCGTGACCGAGCAGCAGGATCTGGACGCGGTGGTGGATTACGTTGCCGCGCTGGACGGTGTGGACGCAGAGCGCATCTGCCTGATGGGCCACAGCCAGGGCGGCTTCGTGGCGGTGCTGGAGGCCGTCACCGTGCCGGAGAAGATCCACGCGCTGTACCTGTACGCCCCGGCGCTGCACATCCCCGAGGCCATGACCGCCGCCAATCCCGATCCGGAGAAGGTGGAGGCCGTCGTGTCCGGCTACAACACCATCGGCGTGCGCTACGTGCAGGATGTGTGGGGCATGGACATTTACGCGAAGATGCCTGCCTTTCCCGGCAAGGTGCTGATCCTCCACGGTGATCTGGATGATGCGGTGGCTATGTCCTTCTCCGAGCGTGCGGTGGAGGCCTTCCCGGATGCGGCGCTGACCGTGCAGGTCGGTGCAAGCCACACCCTGCCCGATCCCGTGCAGGACGTGCTGATCCAGATGATCGCTGACCACCTTTACGCCGAATAAAGGAGGATACCCATGCTGCCTGCCATCAACGGAAGGCTCAAACAGCAGGAGAGATGGTTTTCCCTTGCGCAGGAGGTGCTGACGGTTTCCTTCGGCGGCTTTGCCCCGTGGTGCGCGGCGGCCTTTGCAAAACGGCTCGGTGCGACCGTACAGGAGAGCCAGACCGGACAGATCATGCTGCTGCGGGATGACAGCCTGCCGCCCGAGGCGTATGTACTCACCGTCACGGCGGAGGGGATCCGTGTGCAGGTAGCCTGCGAGCAAAGCGTCATCCTCGCCCTGACCACGCTGTATCAGCTGATGGACGGGCAAAGGCGCGTGCCCTGCCTGTCCCTGACGGATGCACCCCGCTATCAGCACCGCGGATTGTCGCTGGACTGCGTGCGCTGCTTCTTCCCGGTGGGGGAGGTCAGGCGCGTGATTGAACAGATGGCACGGGTGAAGCTGAACGTGCTGCACTGGGTGCTGACCAACGATCAGGGCTGGCGCATCGAGAGCCGTCAATATCCCCGGCTGAACGAAATCAGTGGCCCGTATTACACCCGGGACGAGATCCGCAATGTTGTGGCGTATGCCCGCGAACGCGGGATCGAGATCATCCCGGAGATCGACATGCCCGGTCACATGACCGCGCTGTTGGCGGCGTATCCGGAGTACAGTTGCTCCGGGAAGCCTGTGCAGCTGGCGAAAACCGGTGGCATCTACCCGATTATCCTCTGTGCGGGCGCGGAGAAAACGTATGAGCTGATTGACAGCCTGCTGGGCGAAGTGTGCAGCCTATTCCCGGGAGGACGTATCCATCTTGGCGGCGACGAGGCCCCCAAGCGCGAATGGAAGACCTGCCCCTGCTGTCAGCAGCGGAAGCGCGACGAGGGCCTTGCCGACGAGAACGAGCTGCAGGGCTGGTTCATGAACCGCGCCATCGCCATTGGCCGGACGCACGGCAAGCAGGCCATCTGCTGGAACGAGTCCCTTATGGGCGGCAATCTGGACAGCAGCGCCGCCATCCAGTACTGGACGGTGGATCAGGCGGAGCCGACCAAGGTCTTTCTGCAAAAGGACGGACGGCTCATCTACTCCGATATGTTCAGCCTGTACCTGGATTACCCGACCGTCTGCACGCCCCTGTCCCGCGTGTACGGCGATGCGCAGGTGCTGGATGATCTGGATGTGTCCGACAAGGTTTACGGCGTGGAGGCCTGCCTCTGGGCGGAGCATGTCCGGGATGCGGAATCGCTGGAGCAGCTGCTCTTCCCCCGGCTGTACGCCTTTGCCGAAATGGCGTGGAGCAAGTCACAGGACTACGCTGACTTCCGCAGCCGTCTGCCGGCGTTCCTGCAGGTGCACCATCCGGCCGATATGGCCCTCACCCCGGAGGATGCCTGGGAGGCAGACATGCCCGACCGCATCCCGTGGGTGCTGGCCCACATGCAGTCCATCACTGCCGCCATGAGCGAGGAAGCACGCGCCAGCACCATGGCAGCCGCCGAGCCTACCCCGGCCTTTCGCAGACGGTTCGCATCGTGCTTCCTCGGTGTAACGAAAGGAGAAGAATCATGAAGAAGCAAGTCTATAACCCTTATCTGCCCCTGCACGTTCACATCCCGGACGGCGAGCCCCACGTCTTCGGTGACCGCGTTTATGTCTACGGCTCCCATGACGAGGAGGGCGGCAGCGATTTCTGCGTGCTGGATTACGAGGTGTGGTCTGCCCCGGTGAACGACCTGACCGACTGGAGCTGCCCCGGCACGGCCTACCGCGCCAAGCAGGATCCCACCTGGGGAGAGAAGCGAGACTACGCCATGTATGCCTCCGACTGCGTGCAGGGCAATGATGGCCGCTATTACCTGTACTATTCCATGTCCGGCGGACACTTCACCGGCCCCATGCATGTGGCGGTGAGCGACAAGCCCGACGGCCCCTTTGAATACTACGGCTGCGTCCGCAACCCCGACGGCAGCGACATGACCACCTATATCACCTTCGACCCCGCCGTTATGAACGACGAAGGCGTGATCCGCCTGTATTACGGCTGGTCGCTGGAGGTGGGCGATCACCCGGTGGACAGCGTGCCGAAGGAACAGCTCTACGAGATTGAAAAGTCCATGTTTGAAAAGACGGACGAGCAGCTGGCGGCCCTGCCCGAGGACGTGATGGGCGCCAACGTCGTGGAGCTGAAGGACGACATGCTCACCATCCGCCATTTCCCCAGGCGCATCGTGCCGGGGCAGCTGGCGGCGAACGGCACCAGCTTCGAGGGCCATGCCTTCTTCGAGGCCAGCAGCATCCGAAAGATCGGCGAGACCTACTATTTCATCTACTCCTCCCAGCACCAGCATGAGCTGTGCTACGCCACCAGCCGCTATCCTGACCGCGATTTCGTCTTCGGCGGCGTGCTGGTCTCCAACGGCGACATCGGCATCAATGGGCGCGAGAAGAAGGATCGCCTGATGATGACCGGCAACAACCACGGCGGAATTGAGTGCATCAATGGCCAGTGGTATATCTTCTACCACCGCCAGACCCATCGCAACACCTTCAGCCGTCAGGGCTGCGCGGAGAAGATCTTCTTCCGCCCCGACGGGCACATCGACCAGGTGGAGATCACCAGCTGCGGCCTCAACGACGGCCCGCTGCTGGCCCAGGGCGCGTATCCGGCCTCCATCTGCTGCTGCCTGACCAACGGTCACATGATCCACGCCGCCATGGAGGACGAGAAGAACGTCATGCCCACCATCACCCATGATGGGGCGGAGCACTTCATCTCCGGCATTGAGGACGGCGTGCTGATGGGCTACAAGTACTTCGCTTTTGATGGAGACACGACGCTGTATTTCACCCTGCGCGGCGAAGCGACGGGCAAGCTGCATGTGCTGCTGAACGATGCAGAGCAGGGCGCGGTGGAAATTGCTCCGGATGCCGTGTGGCATACTGTGTCCCTGCCTGTCAGCGCGAAGGGAACTTACGCCCTGTACCTGAAATATGAAGGCGAAGGCAGCTTCGATATCCGCGAATTCGCCTTTGCCTGAACGGAGGAAACAACCATGCGCATCGAACGCTGCAAGGTCGATCATCTGGTCAATCCCATGGGCTATGCCATGGAGAAGCCCGTGTTCTCGTGGGTCGTGACGGAATCTGCCGGCACGAAGGCGGAGGCCTCCCGCCTCGTTGTGAAGAAGGGCGCGGAAGTCCTTGTCGATACCGGCTGGACGGAACTGAACAGCCTTGCCACGCCCCTTGAGCTGCCGCTGGAGCCCCGCACGCGCTATACGTGGACGGTCGCCGTCCGCACCGATGCGGGCGAGGAAGCCGTCAGCAGGGAGAACTGGTTTGAGACTGGGCGCATGCAGGAGGTCTGGACAGGCCAGTGGATCGGCTGCGACGACGCCGAGTCCCGCCTGCCGCTGTTCAGCAAGGCAATCACGCCTGCCAAGCCCGTGCGCACGGCCCGGCTGTACATCTGCGGTCTGGGCCTGTACGAGGCCTTCTGGAACGGCGGAAAGATCGGCGCGGAATACATGACGCCCTACTGCACTAATTATGATGCATGGGTGCAGTACCAGACCTTCGACGTGACGGCGCAGCTGCAGCAGGCGGGCGAGCTTTCCGTGCTGCTGGGCAACGGCTGGTACAAGGGACGCTTCGGCTTTGACCCCACCCGTCCGCCCTATTATGGCGACAGCTGGAAGCTGATTGCTGACCTGGTGCTGACTTACGAGGACGGCGCGGAAGAAGTCATCGGCACGGATGAGAGCTGGCAGGTGACCCGAAGCAACATCACCTTCTCCAACATCTACGACGGCGAAATCCGGGACGATACCCTGCCTGTGCTGCCTGCCGTTTCTGCCCGTCTGACCGACGCGCCCAAGGGCCGGCTGACTGCCCGCCTGTCCACGTCCGTCACTGTCCGTGAGGAGCGCAAGTGCGACCTGATCGTCACCCCTGCTGGCGAAACGGTACTGGATACCCGCCAGAATCTGACCGGCTCCTTCCGTCTGCGGGTGCATGAGCCCAAGGGCACGCGCATCCGCCTGCAGTTCGGCGAGATCCTTCAAAACGACTGCTTCTACCGCGATAACCTGCGCTCTGCCAAGGCGGAGTACATCTATATTTCCGATGGTGAGGAGCATGTGCTGGAGCCTGACTTCACCTTCTACGGCTACCGCTATGTGAAAATCGAGGGCGTGGTCGACCTGAACCCCGATGACTTCACCGCGCTGGTGCTGTACTCCGAGCTGCCCCGCACCGGCTGGCTCACCACCGGAAATGAGCTGGTGAATCAGCTGATCAGCAATGCCGAGTGGGGACAGCTGGGCAACTTCCTGGATGTGCCCACCGACTGCCCCCAGCGCGACGAGCGCATGGGCTGGACGGGAGACGCCCAGGTGTTTGCGCCCACAGCCTGCTTCCAGCGTGACTGCGCGGCCTTCTACGCCAAGTACCTCCACGATATGGACACCGAGCAGCGGATGAACGGCGGCGAGGTGCCGCAGGTGATTCCTTCCTTCGGCAACAAGCCCTCGTCTACCGCGTGGGGCGACGCGGCCTGCGTCATCCCGTGGACGGTGTATGAGTACACCGGCGACCCCGCCATTCTGGAGAAGCAGTTCGGCAGCATGTGCGCCTGGGTGGACTTTATGGAGCGTCTGGAAATGCAGGATCAGGGCTGGCGCAGCCACTTCCACTTCGGCGACTGGCTGGCGCTGGACTGTCCCAAGGCTACCAAGGGTCTCGTCGGTGCAACGGACCGGGCATACATTGCGCTGACCTACTTCCGTTACAGCGCGGAGCTGACCGCCAGGGCAGCCCGGGTTTTGGGCAAGGAAATGGAAGCGATCCGCTACCAGCAGCTGGCGGACGCCCTGCTGGAGACCATCCGCGCGGAATACTTCACCCCCAACGGCCGCTGTGCCGTGCCGACCCAGACGGGCTATCTGCTGGCGCTGCGCCATGGCCTGACCACGGACGTCGCCCGTACCCGCCGCGACCTGGCGGAGAAGCTGAACTCCAACGATGATCTGCTGGAGACCGGCTTTGTGGGCACGCCCCTCCTGTGTGAGGAGCTGACCCGCGCCGGCTATGCTGACAAGGCCTTCAAGCTGCTGCTTCACGAGGGCTACCCCGGCTGGCTGTACGCGGTAAAGATGGGCGCAACCACCATTTGGGAACGCTGGAACAGCGTCCTGCCCGACGGCTCCATCTCCGGCACCGACATGAACAGCCTGAACCATTACTCCTATGGCGCGATCGTTCACTGGCTGTATCAGGACGTGGCGGGAATTGCTCCGCTGGCTCCGGGCTTCACCCGGGCGAGGCTCGCGCCCCATGTGCATCCTGCGCTGGGCAAGGCTGAGGCAGTGTTCGACTCTGCCGCCGGCCAGTGGAAGGTGTGCTGGGAGCTTCTGCCGGACGGGCGGATCGCCTATGCCTGCACCGTGCCCTTCGGCTGCGAGGCGGAAGTGTCCCTGCCTAACGGCAGTGAGCATACGCTGACAGCGGGCAGCTACGAGTGGATCGTGACGGCGAAGGCCGGGCGGAAGGATTTCACCGTCCGCTCGCTGGTGGCGGACATCTGGCAGGACGAGGAGGCCCGGGCGCTGCTGCTGGAGGCCATCCCGCTGTTTGAGCATGTTCATGAGGATCAGATGCCGCTGGATGTGCGCGCCGCAGCCTGCCGCGTGGGCTGGGCCATCGGCGAAGAGGTGTACGAGGCCCTCGACCGGGCGCTGATGAAGCTGAACGAAAGGGACTGACCATGAAAAAAATCAATTTCTGTAAGGACTGGCGGTTCGGTGAAGCGGGCGACGGGATGCAGTCCGTGCTGCTGCCCCACGACGCGACCCAGCAGCAGGGCCGGGCGGCGGATGCGCCCTCCGGCTCCGGCGGCGCGTATTACCTGGGCGGCTGCTATGAGTATGTGAAAACCTTCACCGTGCCGGCGGATGTGCAGTATACATCCCTCCTGTTCGAGGGCGTGTATCCGCAGGCGCGGGTACTGCTCAACGGCGTTGAGGTTGGCGGCTGTGCCTACGGCTACAGCCAGTTCGAAGTGCCGCTGACGGGCCTGCACGCAGGCGAGGAGAACACTGTCACCGTCATCGTGGAGAACACCGGCACGCCCAACAGCCGCTGGTACGCCGGGGCGGGCATCTACCGCCCGGTGTGGCTGCTGCTGGGAAATGCCAGCCGCATTCCCTGTGATGGCCTTTGCGTGACCACTCTGTCCTGTGCCCCGGCGGTCATCCGCGTGGAAACACAGCAAACCGGCGCAGGGGAGGTCAGTGTGGATATCCTCGACGGAGAGCAGGTCGTCGCCACGGCATCCGGCAATGACGTGACCATCACCATCCCCGATGCCCGCCTGTGGAGCGCGGAGCACCCGAACCTCTACACCTGCCGCGTGGTGCTGATGCAGGATGGCGAAATCTGCGACACCGCAGAGACCACCTTCGGCATCCGTCAAGTCACTTGGAGTACGGACGGCCTGTTCGTCAACGGTGAAAAGGTGCTGCTTCGCGGCGGCTGCGTTCACGCGGACAACGGCATTCTGGGCGCGCGCACCTTTGACGAATCGGAATGGCGGCGCATCCGCAAGCTCAAGGAATGGGGCTTCAACGCCATCCGCTCGGCGCATAATCCCCTGTGCCGCGCGGCTTTGGAGGCCTGCGACGCGCTGGGCATGTACGTGATGGACGAGACCTGGGACATGTGGAACAAGCACAAGAATCCCCACGATTACGCCGGGCTTTTCGACGCCAACTGGCGCGGGGACGTGCGCGCCATGATCGCCAAGGATTACAACCATCCATCGGTCATCATGTATTCCGTCGGCAACGAGGTCACCGAACCCGCCGCCCCCGAGGGCATGGCCCTGATGGCGGACATCGTCCGGGAGGTCAGGCAGCAGGATGAAACCCGTCCGGTAACGGCAGGACTGAACATCACCCTGCTGCTGATGGCCTCCATGGACATTCCAATCTTTGCCTCCGACAAGGCGGACAACGAAGCGGAGCAGCCCGCGTCGGACGTGAACAGCACGGCCTTCAACGAGATGGCTGCTGCTTCTGCCCAGCGCATGGTGCAGGCTGCCGCCAGCGAAGCAGCCGACAGGATTTCCGCCCCTGCCTTTGACCTGCTGGACATTGCAGGCTACAACTACGCCCAGAGCCGCTACGAGCACGAAAACGAGCTGCATCCCGGCCGCATTGTCGTGGGCAGCGAGACTTACCCGCAGGATCTGCCGGGCAACTGGCAGCTGGTGAAAAAGTGCCCGTGGGTGATCGGCGATTTCATGTGGACGGCCTGGGACTATCTGGGAGAGGTCGGCCTTGGCGCGTGGTGCTTTGAGGAGAAGGACATGGTCTTCGCCAAGCCTTACCCGTGGAAGCTGGCGGACTCCGGCGCACTGGACATCCTTGGCAACGACAATGCCGAGGCTGGCATGGCTGCCGTTGTCTGGGGCGTGAGAAAGACACCCTACATCGGTGTGCGTCCGATGAACAATCACGGCAAACCCTGGGCGCGGGCGACCTGGCGCGGCAGCAACGCCATTCCCTCCTGGAGCTGGAAAGGCTGCGAAGGGCAGGTAACTGAGGTTGAGGTTTACACCAGGGGGCACGAGGCGGAGCTGTATCTCAACGGCGAATGCCTTGGCCGCAAGATGGTCGAGGACTGCAAGGCGGTCTTCACCGTACCCTATCAGCCCGGTGAACTGAAAGCCGTTGCCATTCATGATGACGGCACGTGGACGGAGAGCCTCCTGCGCTCCACAGAGGGGCAGACCCGCATCGCCATCACACCGGAAGAGGAACCGCAGCTTGGCAGGCTGCTGTATGTGGATATTTCGCTCAGGGGCGAGAATGGCGAGGTTGAAAGCCACGCAGATGAAGGACTTACGGTATCCGTTCAGGGCGGCAAGCTGCTGGCCTACGGCAGTGCGCTGCCGAAAACAACGGACGAGTTCACTACTGGCACATACACCACCTATTACGGCCGTAGTCAGGCAGTCATCATTGTGACCGGCACTGCGGTGCAGATCAGCGTGGAGGGTGAAAGCCTCCCGGCTGTGCAGACAGTGTTGGCTGCACGTGCTGAAGGGGCAGCGGACTATTAAGTCCCATTTTCATATCGACAATACCGAATATATAAATTGTTCTTGGTTTGCGAAAGATGTACAGGAACCTCAGACCAAGCAACATTAGATCGGACGCTGATAAGCACCGGTGCTTGTCTCTCATGTGGCAAGCGCCGGTGCTTTGTTACAAAAACGTGGGAGAGCTATCCAATCATACAAGATAGAAAAATGGAGGGGCTGTTGCTTGTGGTAAGCAGCAGCCCCTTCTATGCTGATAGGATTATGATATGAATAGATATTGTTTGGTTCTGTACCGAGTGAACTGTCAATGTGTGGATAGAAAAAAGAGAAAACACCCTTGACAAAAGAACTCGTGCCGGAAGGGGACGTTTTCGTTTGCTTATCCGCGCACAAGCGCCTTATCAGTGAATTTGGGGAATACCATATGCACCAGCGCGAACACCCCGCCGCCGAGCATTCCGCCCGCGAAATTCAGCAGCAGGTCATCCACATCCGTCATGCGGCGGATGAACAACTGGCACGTTTCGATGCTCAAGGGCAGCAGCAGGCACATCAGCGAAAGTTGCAGCGGATGGCGATACCGCTTCCACAGCAGCGGCAGGAAGAAGCCGTAGGGGATGAAGAGCAGGATGTTTCCCCAGATGTTGATGAGCATTTCCTCCCGCCGGGCGTACCGCAGCTGCCGCGTAATGGTGTGGAACAGCCGCAGCTGAATGCCCTCGCCCGTCCGCAGCCGATGCAGCGCCGATGACAGCATATCTCCCGGCGCAGCCCATGTGCCGCGCAGCACCAGGCACAGCAGCGAAAACAGCAGCGCCGCGAACGCCATCAGGCAGCCTTCGTGCAGGCTCCAGCGCTTCCATGGGCGGCGAATGATACACCATAGTGGCAAAAACACCGCCATCAGCAGGAAATATCGGTTGATGTACGCGCTCATGCTTCGATGCCGGACAACGCCTGCGCAAGGTCGGCAATCAGGTCGTCCTTGCTCTCCAGTCCGACGCTGATGCGTACCATGCCCGCCGGAATGCCCGCAACTGCCAGCTGCTCCTCGGTCATCTGCCGATGGGTGGAGGTCGCCGGATTCAGGCAGCACGTCCGCGCGTCGGCGACGTGCGTCTCAATCGCCGCCAAAGTCAGCCGTTTCATGAATCCCTCCGCAGCGGGACGTCCGCCCTTCAAGACGAACGACACCACCCCGCAACCGCCATTCGGCATGTATTTCATCGCGCGGGCGTAGTACGGGCTGGACGGCAGGTGCGGATAGCTGACAGACGCCACCTGCGGCTGTTTTTCGAGGAACTGCGCGACCGCCATCGCGTTCTCGCAGTGGCGCGGCATCCGCACATGCAGGCTCTCCAACCCCAGATTGAGGATGAACGCATTCTGCGGGGACTGCACGCAGCCCAAATCGCGCATGAGCTGGCTGGTGCATTTGGTGATGTATGCCCCCGCATTGCCGAATTTCTCGGCGTAGGTGATGCCGTGGTAGCTTTCGTCGGGCGTGCAGAGCCCCGGATACTTCTCCGCGTGCGCCATCCAGTCGAAATTGCCGCTGTCCACGATGACGCCGCCGAGCGCAGCGCCGTGACCATCCATGTACTTTGTCGTCGAGTGGGTCACAATGTCCGCGCCCCAGCGAATCGGCTGGCAGTTGACGGGCGTGGGGAAGGTGTTGTCCACAATCAGCGGAACGCCGTGCCGATGCGCCGCCTGAGCGAATTTCTCAATGTCCAGCACGGTCAGCGCGGGATTGGCAATCGTTTCGCCGAACATTGCGCGCGTGTTCGGGCGGAAGGCGCGGTCAAGCTCGTCGTCCGTCGCATTGGGGGAGACGAAGGTGGACTCAATCCCCATCTTCTTCAGCGTCACGGCAATCAGGTTGAACGTGCCGCCGTAGATGGAGGACGACGCGACGATGTGGCTGCCTGCCTCGCAGATATTGAACAGCGCCATAAAGTTCGCCGCCTGACCGGAGCCGGTCAGCATAGCTGCGCTGCCGCCCTCCAGCGCCGCGATTTTCGCCGCAACGTGGTCGCACGTCGGGTTTTGCAGGCGGGAATAGAAATACCCGGACGCTTCGAGGTCAAAGAGCTTGCCCATGTCCTCGCTCGTGGCGTATTTGAAGGTGGTGGACTGGATAATCGGAATCTGGCGCGGCTCGCCGTTGCCGGGCGTGTAGCCTGCCTGAACACACTTGGTTTCAATGCGGTAATCGGACATGGGAAAAGCCTCTTTTCTTATGATTGTGGGTTATCGCAGTTCAATGTCTTCCACCGGGTAGATCTTCTCGTTCGGCTGCACCGTCCCTGCCGTCAGCAGGGGCAGGTGATGGCGCGTGTCGCCGCCCGGACGCGGGTCACGCCGCGTAATCGGCAGGTGCTTGCGCCGGTCGGTTTTTTGTAGGCGGCGGTTGTACAGCCCCGGCATGTCCTGTGTCACCATGTCATGCGGCAGCTGCTCCACCGTCATGCGGCGCGGCGGATCGCCCGAACGCCAGATGAACGGCACAAAATCCTGAATCCCGTTCATGACGATATAGAAATATGTGCCGATGTACCCCTCTTCGGGATGCGCCATCATGTAGTGTGGGCAGGTCATCAGCGCTTTTGCCGCGTCGATGAACGAAAGCAGCCCGAAGTGGTCGATGATGCGCTGCATGGCGTTCGCCTCGTCCGACACTTGCCCCATGTCAATCGGATGCCCGGTCACGGACTCGTATGCTGCCGCTGCCTTCTGGTTCAGCCCGCGGACAAAATCCTCCGCATCCGCCTTTTCCAGCGCGCGGTCAAGCGGCAGGAAGCCGCCCAGTCCCAGCATTTTGAAGAAATCCGCCCCGCTGACGCGCCCCAGCGCCATCAGCAGCGCCATGCCGCCGATGATGCACGTCGGCGTATCGACCATCTTCCAGAGAACGGGGCGAATTGCCAGCCGTGCCTGCACGGATTTCTCGTCGCGCTTCCAGTTGTAGCAGCTTTTGCGCAGATTCTCCGTCGCCTGATATTTCAGGCACATGCCGAGGTGCACCGCCGCGCCGCAGTGGGGGACAAGGTCGTCGCTGTTGAGGATGTTATACAGCGGATAGGCGGATGGGTCGCGAACCGCTTTGCCCGCCATCACCGTGGGGGAGGCGAAGCCGTAGCCGATGAGGTTGCGCGCGGAGATGCCCGTTTCGTTCATCTTCAGGTGCGCGTACACCTGCATCATCGCCGCGCCCTGGCTGTGCCCGCAGACCCAGAGGACGAAGCGGCTGTTCGGGCTGCGCATGTTCTGCAGAATGTCGCGCAGGGTGAGCTTTTCCAGCCCCAGCTCTTCCGCCGTTTCCGGAAAAGAAATTTTCTCCTCATTCGCCTCGAACTGCCGCGCGAGTTCCAGGAAGCCGCGGTGCATCCCGTCCTGCGTTGTCATGCGGAAATTGCTGAACCAGTCGTAGAAGCGCGAACCCGTGCCCATGAACCCAACCGCGACGACGTAGCGCCCGTCCAGCGCGGGATGGAGCATCACGACCGCCTTGCCGGTGGTGTTATTGCTGCTGCTCAATCGCAGCGCGCCCAGCATCTGTCCCAGCGCGCTGACGGGTTTCAGGCGCGCGCGCACCCAGTATTTCCGCCACTCGGCGCTCAAGGGGTTGTTCGGCGGCAGGGCAGTCAGTTCGCCATCCACCTGAATGGTCACGTCGCGCCAGCCGGCTTCGACCCACGGCTCAATCGCCATGCCGTACGCGGCGCTGGCGAGTTCGGCGCTCATGCACAGCGCTTCCTCGGACAGCGGCGGGCGCAGCTTGCCCCACGGGTCATGCGTCCATGGAAGCAGCAGCGATGCTGTCTGGGACAAATCGACGCCGGTCAATGTCGAGGACTTCTTTTCCTCTTGCTCCATCCTTCGCTCCTTTCCTTGCCGCTGTGCGGCGTACGTTTTGTTTGTTGGCAAGCAGGCAGGGATTACACCACCTGCCCATCATCCCCGCGGCGGAAATCCACCGCAAGCAGCTCCTCGCGGCTGATGACCTGCGTCCGCGGCGAACGGGTCGTCACGAATGACACTTCCTTGTCGTCGTAGCTCACAATGTGCGCATTGACCTGAAACAGCCGCCCATCCCGCATGAACATCAGGCGTATCACCCGGTCATGCTCCACCGCGAAGCGCAGCAGACGCTCCATTGCCCATGTCCTCCGTTTCCGATGAGGGATGCACGGCGTAAATCGTCGCTTCCCAGTTGCTGAATACGCGCGTGAACAGGCGGTCGAGCGTATCCGTATCCACCGCATAGCTGCTCCGCTCGTAGCTGCTGACGTAGATGTAGTCCACGTCGTACTTCTCCAGCAGGTCGAGGTTTTCCTCAGGGTCGGTGTAGAAGCTCGCAATGTCCATCTTGCGTTCGCTCGTGTCCAGCCCGTGGTAGTACAGCCACAAATCCGGCCCGCAGACGATGTTCTGCCCGGCGATGGACGCAATCGGGTTCAGGTGCTGCGTCCCGGTCATGTAAGTGGAATGCTCCGGCGTGTTATCGCGGGCAAATTCCCCCGCTTCCACCGCCGACGCGGAAAACGCCTGATAGTTGCTGACGCACTCGCGCCAGAGCGTCAGCCCCGCGGACAGGAACACCGCAATCGCCGTCACAACCGCCAGCGCGCCGCGCCCGCGCATCCCTTTCAGCCGATGCCAGAGCTCACGGCACCAGTCCGCCACAATCATGCAGCAAAGCAGCCACGCCAGATACATCAGCTTGTTGTTGTCGTAGATGTTTGGCTGAAAGCGCACCAGCTCCACCGCAAGGATAATCGGCAGCGCGCCCGCGAACAGCCGTCGATGCTTCGGATTCCGCTCGAACAGCGCCAGAATCAGCATCAGGAACGGCAAGCCGATGTTCTTCAGGTAGAACCAGAAGTACAAGTCGCGGAACGCAAATTCACCGTTTGATTCATACCCGTTGACCCAGTTGAGCCAAATTTGCAGGAAGCTGTTCCCGCTGCCTGTGCCTTGGAACACCTGCTCGAACGTGAAGCAAATCAACTGCGGCGCGCTCAGAATGATGGCAATCACGCCATACGCCAGATACCACTGCAATTGCGTCCAGCGCTCTTTGTCGTGAATCAGGTCGTACACCATCATGCCCAGCGAGCAGAGCCCCAGCGCGAGGAACGAATGCGTGTGAATCAGCGGCAGCGCGCCTGCCCAGACCGCCAGCAGTCCCGTTTGCCGAATGCGCTGCGCAAACGCCGGGCGCTTTTCCGGCGCAAAGGACGTAAACAGCAGATAAAAGCACGGCAGCGCCATGCACCACCCGCCGAGGAGCGTCCGCTGCGGAACCATCAGGTCGGCAATCACGTTTGACCAGCGCAGGTTGTACGGCGTGGGCTGATTCGTCGGCGTGGCATAGTACCCGTCAAGAATTTCGTGGATTCGCTCGATGACCGTGCTGAACGGATTGTTCACAGTGCCGCCCGCAAGGTCAAAGTTGTATAGGAAGCCCAGACCGCCGTTCAGGAAGAACAGCAGCGTCGCGAGGATAATCGTCTTTTTCCCGGCGGTCATCTCCCGTGCCAGCACCATCACGCCCGTGAAGCACAGTGCCATCATCAATGTACCCGGCACGACAATCGCCCATTCCAGCGAGAATCCCATCAGGTACAGCGACGTAGACAGGCTGTCCGTCAGGAAGGGATATGACAGCCGCTGACCGGGAAAGAGCGCATAATCCGGCGGAAAAGCAGCGTTTTTCAGCGACGTGATGAACGACATGTGCATCGGCAAATCGCCGTAAGTGCTCTGCCCGACCCACCAGCCGCCGTCACTTCCGACGCGCAGGCAGTGCGTGTATTGCAGATAGACGGAAAGGAGCGTCAGCGGCAGCACAACCATCAGCATTTGCCCGGCCAGCTGCTTTTCCCGCGCATCCCACTTTTTCACCGGCGAAGGGTCGCGCAAAAAGAAGCATCCCGCTGTCAGCCCTGCCAGCGGAATCAGCGCCAGCAAATGCGCCGTCCATGTGAAATCCACCGCGAACGCAATCAGCGCCGGCAGCCACATCATCATCAGCAGCCCCAAGCTGACACCGAGCCACACGCGCGTGAGCAGCGACTTCTGCGGCAGCAGGAATCGCACGCATGTGCACCCCGCCGCGAGAAACACAAGCAGATACAAAACGCCAAGGAATGCGGTCATGAAGGAACTCCCTTCCAACAAAATGGTATACCAAAATAAAAAAGCTGCGATAAAAACCAAGTAACAGGTACGAGCCGAAGCCGAAGGGGTCGAGGGGGCGACCGCAGACTTCGTCTGTTTTCACTGTCCCCTCGTCGCGACCGCAGACGCGATTTCCCCTGCGGCAAAAAAACACTTTATGCTGAATGATTACGCCTGAAAATACTGATTCAGCAGCTTGACGCCACCTTCGATGTCCCGAAGGTCAACCACTTCGCACGCCGAATGCACATACCGGCACGGAATCGACAGCGTGCACACCGGAATCCCGCCGCGGCTGGTCTGCATCGCCGACGCATCCGTCCCGCCGAACGGCAGCACCTCGCGCTGGGTTTTCACACCCGCCTGCGCACCCGCTGCCAGCAGCGCTTCCCGCAAATCCGGATTCGAGATGCTCCCGTGATCCATCACCTTCACGGCAATGCCCTCGCCGAGCTTAATGTCCGGCTGCTTCGTGCCGGGCGTGTCGCCCCACGCGGTCACGTCAATGGCGATGCCCTTGTCCGGCGCTTTCGCGAACGACGCCACCTTCGCGCCGCGGCAGCCGACTTCCTCCTGCACGGAGAAAACGGCAATGATGGTTTGCTTCGTCGCGCCGACGGTTTGCAGGAAGCGAATCAGCAGTGCGCACGCCGCGCGGTCGTCCATTGCGGGGCTTGCGACGCGGTTCGCGCCCAGCTGGAAGCAGTCGTTCGCGTACACGCACACGTCGCCAATCTGCACCATCGTCTCGGCGTCCGCCTTGTCCTGCGCACCGATGTCCACAAACAAGTCCTTCATCGCCGTGTCCTTGCTCACTTCGGACACCACAACACCCTGCACGCCATTCGGGAAGGACACATGCCGCGTCAGGCTCATGGTCGGGCTGATACCGCCGACGTTCGTCACGCGCAGGAAGCCCTCTTTCTCAATGCCCGTGACGATGTAGCCGATATGATCCATGTGCGCGGACAGCATGATTTTCTCCGGATTCGCCTCCGTGCCGTTCTTCACGCAAATCAGATTGCCCAGCGCATCCGTCTCGATGCTGTCCACATACGGCGCAACCTCTTCCCGGATGACCGCTGCCACCGGTTCTTCCAGTCCCGACGGCGCGACCGGTTTGAGCACCTTCTTCAACAATTCCAACATCATTATTCTCCTTTACTTGAGGGAGGCGCAAGGGGCGTTGCCCCTTGACCCCACAAGGGACGCTGTCCCTTGACCCTGCAAGGGTCTTCGACCCTTGACCCATTTTCGCGATTGAGTTGCTGACACTTTCAAACAGTTTGCGCGTGCTGCTCCAACCTCATCCGTCGCTGCGGCGACACCTTCCCCAAGGGGGAAGGCAAGGAAGATTGCGCACATCCAAAACCTTCCCCTCTGGGGAAGGTGGCTGAGCGAAGCGAAGTCGGATGAGGTCGCCCGCGCTTACAGTGCCTTGACCAGCGCCTTCACCAGCGCAAACTGGCTCTCCACATCCGACAGCTTCACCACCGACGACGGCGAGTGAATATATCGGCACGGCACGCTCAGCACCACCACCGGCACACCCTCCCGCGCGCGCTGAATCGCGCCGCCGTCGTTGCCGCCGGATACGCTGTGCTTCACCTGATGCGGAATGTTCTCCTGCTTCGCCACGTCCAGCGCCTTGCGGAACAACGCTCGGTTCGCAATTGACGCGCCATCCATGAACGACACCGCGACGCCCTGCCCAGCTTCGCAGACGTGCGCAGTCTCCGGTACGTCGCCGAGGTCGTTGCACGTCGTGCCTTCCAGCACAATGCCAATGTCGGGTTCCTGCTGGAACGCGGCCCCCTTCGCGCCGCGGCAGCCGACTTCCTCTTCGGACACAAAGCAAGCCACGAGGTCAACCGGCAGTTCTTCTTGCAGCAAACGCAGCAGCGACAGGCAGCCGACGCGGTCGTCGAATGCCTTGCCGCACGCGAAGCCGTCGCCGTATTCCACATAGGGCGTATCGAAGGAGATGTACGTTCCCATCGGGGCTTTGCGCTCGGCTTCGTCCTTGTTCTTCGCGCCAATGTCCACCAGCAGCTCGTCCATCGAAAGCACATGCTTGCGCTCGGCGGCGGATTGCAGGTGAATCGGCACAGCGCCGATGACGCCGGGCAGCTTGTCCTCCCCGACGGTGACGCGCTTGGAAACCAGCACGCGCGGGTCGATGCCGCCTGCCGCGGCAATGCGCAGGTAGCCATCCTCCGTGGCGGAGGTGACAATCAGCCCCACTTCGTCCATATGCGCGCTGACCATCACGCGCTTGCGGGGTGCGTCGCCCGTGCCTTCCTTCACGACAACGACGTTGCCCATGCGGTCGAGGACGGTCGCAAAGCCCAGCTTTTTCAGCTCATCCAGCAGAACGCGGCGAATCGCCTGCTCATGCCCGGAGGGAGCGTTGATTTCCGTCAGTGTTTTCAAATCCATAGGTCATCCTCCCAGCTTTCGTCGAGTTCCGCGACGAAATTCGCCAGCAGACGCGCGCCCTCTTCCAGCGTGTTCAGGTCAATCGTTTCCACCGACGTGTGCATGTACTTCTCCGGCAGGCTGAGCAGCACGCTCGGCACACCCGCGCGGGACAAGCCGATTTCGTCCGCGTCCGTGCCGGTGGAGCGGCTTGCGACGTTCGCGTTCAGCTTCACATGGTGCTTTTTTGCGCAGTCGATGAGCCGCTGATTGAGCTTCGGCTGCACAAACGGCCCGTGCGTGACAATCATGGCGTCAATCGGCAAGGCAGAGCGCGGCGGACAAGTCGGCGTTTCAGCAAAATCGACGTCCAGCACGACAGATAAATCCGGGTCAATCGCGAAAGCGGAGGTCATTGCGCCGCGCCCGCCGACTTCCTCCTGCGACGAGCAGACGAAATACACATCCGCGTCGCAGACCAGCTTTTGCAGCATTTCCGCCGCGCGCAGCAGAATCGCCACGCAGGAGCGGTCATCCAGCGTTTTCGATGCGAACTGATCGTTGAGCAATTCGCGGGCAGGCCCGTCGAAGGTCACCAAATCGCCGATGCGAACGAGTTCCTTCGCGCGTTCGGCGCTCATGCCAATGTCCACATGCAGGTTGTCCAGCGTGTAGTTGTTCGCGCGGTCGGCGGCGCTCATCAGGTGCGGCGGCAGCGCGCCGATGGTGCCGAACAGCTTCTCGCGCCCATGCACCCACACGCGGCTCGCGGGGAGGATGCGCGGGTCAACCCCGCCGACATTGCCCAAGCGCAGGCTGCCGTCATCCTCAATATGCGTCACCATCAGGGCGATTTCGTCCAAATGGGCGCACAGCATAATTTTCGGTCCGTTGCCCTTTTTGTGCGCAATCACGCTGTACATCGCGTCCACCGTCACCTCGTCCACCAGCGGACGGAATTGTTCGGCAAAGTACGCGCTGACCTGCGCCTCATGCCCGCTGACACCCGGCAGCGCCGTTACATCAGCAAGCAACTTCTTGACATCCATCGTATGCCTCCTTCGATTGTGAAGAATCTACCGATTATATTATAGCATATTTCCTTTCTGATGTGAAGAGGAAGATGATTAGCCGCGACAAACAGCGATTTCTTGCCCGTTTGTCTTGCATGACGCGGCAGGGTGTGTTATACTGAAAGAGATTATTTTCCTGCTGCGAGCAAAGGAGTTTGCCATGCCAACGATTGATATGCAGGACACGAATCGCCGCGCGATGACGGCGCTGAACTATGCGAGCTTTCTGGACGACCGCCATTATTTGTCGCATCAGGGAATTACGGCGGAGCTTGTGCAGCGCCAGCGGTTGGCGAAAAGCCGCGAAGCTGCTGGATGAACTCGGCGAAATGCTGGAACTGACGGATGATTTCCTTGGTGCCTTTGCGCGTCTGGAAGATTTCATCCCCCTTGTCGCCTCCCCAGAGGCGAAACCCAAATGGAATTGATTGATTGCAAATGGCATAGGAAACAAAACAAGAGAGGGGTGCCCACAACGATGTACGAAGAATTGCAGCAGTGGATTGATGAGAGCCGCCGCATCGTGTTTTTCGGCGGCGCGGGTGTCTCGACGGAGAGCGGCATTCCCGATTTCCGCTCGCAGGACGGATTGTATCATCAGCAGTTCGCCTATCCGCCAGAGGAAATTCTGTCCCACACCTTTTTTGCACGCCATCCGGAGGAGTTTTACCGCTTCTACCGCGCGAAAATGCTCCCCTTGGACGCGCAGCCGAACGACGCGCATCGCTTTCTGGCGCAGCTGGAAGCCGGCGGACGTTTGACGGCGGTCATCACGCAGAATATCGACGGCTTGCACCAGAAGGCAGGCAGCAAAACGGTGCTGGAACTGCACGGCAGCATCCACCGGAATTATTGCCTGAAGTGTGCGCGCTTTTTTCCGCCGGAGTACATCCGGGACAGTGAAGGCGTGCCGAAATGCCCCTGCGGCGGAATCATCAAGCCGGACGTTGTGCTGTACGAGGAAGGGCTTGATGATGCGACAGTTCGCGCGGCGGTGCGTCAATTGCAGCAGGCAGAACTGCTTATCATCGCTGGAACGAGCCTGACGGTGTATCCGGCGGCGTCGCTGCTGCGGTTCTTCCGCGGGCGGCACATCGTTCTTATCAACCGCGACGCAACCCCGCTGGACAATCAGGCGGATTTGGTGCTGCATGAGCGCGTGGGAGCGGTCTGCCGCCATCTGCGCCCGACACCATTGGAGGTGGGGGAATGACGACGCTGGAGACGCTCTTTTCGCCCATGCAGAAGGAGAAACTGCGTCAAGCGGCATTGGCGCGCACATCCTGCCGGAGCTTTGCGGGTGCGCCCGACACGGCGGCGTTCGCGGCGCTGTCCTACGTCGTCGGTCGGTGCGCGCTGCCCGGTGCGCGCCTGGTGCTGACACCGGTGGACGAATCGCTGTTTACCGGCACGATTCTGGGCATGGGGCGCATCACAGGCTGCAAAATGGCGGCAGTGGTCATCGCCTGCGGGACGGAAGCGCTCTGCCGCGTGAATGCCGGGATTCTGGGCGAAGCGTTCGTGCTGGAAGCGACGGCGCTGGGACTGGGGACGTGCTGGGTGAGCGGCACATACCGCCGCAAGCAGATTCGCCTGCCGATGCAGGAGAACGAGACGGTACTCGCGGTGATTGCGGTCGGTGTGCCGGAGAAGCCGCTTCAAGCGCCGGAGAATCGCCGCCGGAAGCCGCTCGACAAGCTGATGAACGCCGTTCCCGCGGATGGCATGATGCTGGATGCGGCGAAGCTGGTGCAAATCGCGCCGTCGGCAATGAACATGCAGCCGTGGCGGATGGAAGCGCTGCCCGGAGCGTTTGCGCTGACCATCAGCGACCGTGCCCTGCTGGACGGCGGCATTGCGCTATGCCACGCGGAACTGGCGCTGCGCGGGGTACATCGGTGGGTGTACAGCGCGGCGCACGGGGGAATCACGGCGGTGGCGCAGGGGAAGTTTGTCCCCTGACGGAATCCATCGGTGTGCGTGTTCTGGCTTGATTTTTCTATTGAAATTGATTGCTTTCACGCAGGGGGAATCACGTCTGCGGAGGCGAAACCCCTGCGCGACACGCGGAAGAAGTATGGAGAAGTCACCAACCCAATCGCGCGAAAGGGTCAAGGGAGGAACTCCCTTGCGGAGTCCAGAGGCAGAGCATCTGGGGAGGTTGTAATTATGGAGAATTGGTTGTTGAATCTGATTTGGGTGTACCTGCTGGCGGTCAATACCCTCGCGTTTTCGCTTATGGGGATAGATAAGCGGCGCGCCAAACGCGGGGCGTGGCGGATTGCGGAAAGGACGCTGTTTCTGCCGGTGGTGCTGTTCGGCAGCCTCGGAGGAACACTGGGGATGTTCTGCTTCCATCATAAAACGAGGCATTGGTATTTTCGCTATGGCTTCCCGATTCTGCTGGTGGTGCAGTTGCTGCTGCTGGGAGCGGGAGCGTATTTGCTGTTGAGGTGAAACAATGACGGATCTTTTTTCCGGACAGGAGGCGCCGCTGGCGGATCGGATGCGCCCGCGGACGCTCGCGGAGTTTATCGGGCAGCGTCATCTGCTGGGGGAGGGGCGGCTGCTGCGCCGCGCGATTGAGGCGGATCGGCTGACTTCCTCCATCTTTTTCGGGCCGCCCGGCTGCGGCAAAACGACCCTTGCGTCGATTATCGCCAATAGCACCAAGTCCGCGTTTGTGCAGCTCAACGCTGTCACCAGCGGCGTGGCGGACGTGCGCAAAGTGATTGCCGACGCACAGGAGCGCCGCGCCTACGGGCAGTCCACTTATCTGCTGCTGGATGAATGCCACCGCTGGTCAAAGGCGCAGAGCGACAGCATCCTGCCCGCCATTGAGCGGGGCATCATCCGCTTTATCGGCTCAACGACGGAAAACCCGATGGTGTCCATGACGCCCGCTATTGTCAGCCGATGCCGCGTATTCCAGTTTGAGCCGCTGACGGAACGGGACGTGCTGACCGCCATGCGCCGCGCCATCGACGACCCGGAGCGAGGCTATGGGCAGATGAACATCATCGCCGATGACGATGCGCTGCGCCATATCGCGCGAATCGCGGGCGGCGATACCCGCGCGGCGCTCGGTGCGGTAGAGCTTGCTGTGCTTACGACACCCGCCGACGCACAGGGCATCATCCACATCACCCTCGCCGTCGCGGAGGAATCCATCCAGAAGCCCATGATTCGCTGCGACGAAAGTTTGTATTATGACATGCTCAGCGCGTTCTGCAAGTCCCTGCGCGGCTCGGACAGTGACGCGGCGCTGGCGTGGTTCGCACGGCTGATTTATGCCGGCGTTGACCCGAAACTCATTGCGCGGCGGATTATTGCCCATGCCAGCGAGGATGTTGGGCTGGCGAATCCGATTGCGATGCTGCAAGCGGAAGCCGCGGCGCGCGCGGTGGAATTCGTCGGGATGCCGGAAGCGCGTCTGCCGCTCGCACAGGCGATTATCGCCATCTGCGAAAGCCCGAAGAGCAACAGCGTGTGCGCCGCGGTCGATGCGGCGATGGCGGACGCGGAAAAGGGCGGTTACGGCGCTGTGCCCGTCCACCTGCGCGACACGCACTACGCCGGGCACGACCGAATTGGCAGCGGCGACGGCTACAAGTATCCGCACGACTATCCCGGACACTACGTCCGCCAGAATTATATGCCCGTGGAATTGCAGGGGAAAAAGTACTATTTCCCATCGGACATGGGGCATGAGGCGACAATTCGGAAGAATCAGGAAATCCGGGAGGGATGCAAATGAAGCGTTTGACGCGGTTTCAGGAGAATATTTCTGTCAGGAAAGCGACGAACTACGCCATCATCATCAATAGTCTGGAGATTTTGCTGATTCTGGGCGTGATGGCGCTGGTGGTAATCTCGCCGCAGTACGACTTCAGCCCGCGCATGGTGCGGCTGCTTGTCGGCGTTGCGGCGGCGGTGATTATCTGGGGCGCGGTGATGGACATCCGCGAGGCCATGTCCACCCGGCGGCTGCTGAGCCAGCTGGACGCGATGGACGACACCATCGACGCCATGGAAAAACTGAACAACACCCTCCGCGCCCAGCGGCATGACTTCCTCAACCACCTGCAGGTGGTGTACAGCTTGATGGAAATGGAGGAGTATGGCGAGGCGAACAGCTACATCGAGAAGGTTTACGGGCGCATCACGGCTGTCAGCCGCGTGCTGAAAACCGCCAGCGCGCCGATTAACGCGCTCTTGCAGGTGAAACTTGCCGCGTGCGAAAAGGCGGGCGTGCAGGTGACGCTGAACATCACGTCCACATGGAAGGAACTTCCTATTTCTGGCTGGGAAATGTGCAAGGTGCTGTCAAACCTGATTGACAACGCCATTGACGCCATGGCGGATTTGCCCGATGGAAAAAAGCATCTGACCATTACCTTGACCGAGAACCTCAAAGAGTACGTCTTTTCCGTTGCGAACACGGGCACGCCGATTGCGCCCGACGACCAGCAGCGCATTTTCGAGCCGGGCGTGACGACGAAGTCAGACGGTCATGGCATGGGGCTGTTCATCGTCCGGGAGACGCTGCGGCACTACGGCGGCGACATTCAGGTCACAAGCGACGCGCAGGAAACGGTGTTCTCCGGCACTGTGCCGAAGGACACGACAATTCCGGAAGCAAAAGCGGCACAAGAGAACAGCATAAACACATAATCAGCCCCCTCTCATCAACAGGATTGGTGAGGGGGCTTCTTTGGCACGCGCGTCGAGAAATGTCGAACATTGTGCACAACCTTGTGCATAACAAAAGAAAACGGACGGTATCAGCAGACTTATCCACAGAATCGGGCAAAAAATGCTGATTCTGTGAATTCTGTGTGCATAACGGACGAGGAACTCCCAAAGGACACAGGACGATGCAGGAAAAATTCAGCTGGATTGCATGGCTGTCGCAGGAAATCCACGGCTTATCCACATCAATCCACAGGGTTATCCACATAAATCACAGGCGGTTGTGGAAAATTCAGCGGAAAACATTCGCCTTTTCCGGCAAAAAGCGCAAAAAAACGGACGATTCATTGCTGAATCGTCCGCGTTGGTCGGTCGGGTTTGTCAGCCAAAGAACGAGATTCCGTGTAGTCGGTCGGGGAAATTCCGAAAGTGCGTCGGTCGGATTCAGTTCCCAATGTCGAACAAATTCTGTCCTGTGAAACGAATGATCGGTCGAGTTAGTTCCGAAATGCTCATCGAGTCCAGCACCGAAGAAACGAAATGTCGGTCGCTCTGTATGGAGGGAAGCGGGAGAGGAGAGGAAGAAATCAGTCCTCGTCATCCGCCTGTTCGTCATCATTGAGCTTCAATGTGGCAATTTCCATCAGTTTGGCTTCCAGCTTCTGATCCTCCACGGGAACGAACTCTTCCAGCTCTTCGCCGGATTCGTCCGTCGTGGGCACGATCTTCATCACGTAGCAGTCCACGCGGTCTGCGCCGGTCGTGCCCTCGTCGATGGAGTCGGTCAGAATGGCGTACTCGTCGCCGTTATAGAAGAAATAGTCCAGAATCTTGAAGAGGGTCGTGTTGCCTTCCTCATCGGTCATTTCGATCATGTCATCCGCCATGTCGTCGATGCTGTCCGCATCCGCTGCCGGAGAAAAATCCTTCTGCATGTCGTCCATATCCGTGTACCCATCCTTACGGCGCTCTCACTCAGGGGCGCATCAGTCAAAGAGGACTGTCACTCATGATGCGGTGCGGAAACAGGAAGACACTTCTATGACCGTCTGACGCAACACGCCCGACAGCTGCTGTTCATCCTGGTTCATTGGAAACGCCTCCTTTCCTGTTCCGGCGGTCGCGCTCACCGCGATGCCTTGTGCTGCCGCCTGCCAGCGGCTCTTCTCTCTCTTTGCACCTTCATTATACACGAAAAGTGCCGGAAATACAAGGGGTCGGCGAAAAGTTTTGTTGTTGACTTTCGCCGACCGAATGTGGTATAATTATTTTGTTGGGGTCTTTTTCTGTAGTTTCGTTTTCGTACCGTCCGGGCGCTGGACGTATGTGTTTTCCAGCACCTGACGCATATTTTCGCGAAATCCGGCGATGTATTCCTGACGCAGGGCAGCGTGTTCAGCCGCTTCCTCGTCGGTCAGACCGTCGGACTTTTTTTTGCGCGCCAATTCGTTGATTCGGTCAATCTTGTGCTTTTCCATTGCAGAATCCTTCCTTTCAGGAGTGTTTACACCTTGTTTGCCATCCGGCGGAAGCGCAGCCCGCACCACGCGATGAGTACCAGCGCCAGCGCCATCATCCCATAGGAGAGCAGCGGCTCACCCAGACGGTCTACGGCGAACTCCATGCCGATGCCCAGGCCGATGCTGATGATTATCAGCGCCCAGAGCAGCCCTGCTTTCTTGCCCGTGCAGGTTTTCCCGCGAACTGCCGTCACCGTCCAGCGGATGATAACCGCGACCGCCAGCACCAGTGCCCCCACCTGATTGACGCGGACGAAGTGAATCAGCAGCATGTGCGAATCGTTGCGGAGCGATTCCAGCACGACCTGCACGCAGCCGTAGAGCAGCAGGAACAGCGCCATCGTGTCGCCTACGGGGTGCTTTTTCCGCTGGGCAAGCAGCACAACCATGAACAGCACGACCATCGCGGCTGCTTCGTAGAGGAACACCGGATGATTGCCGCCAGTCAGGTTGCCGAGGAAAGCCAGCCATTCCGTCTCAATGCCTTTGCCCATGCCCATGATTTCGTCGAAGCACCCTTCGCCGATGCGCTCCACCGCAATTGCCAGCGGCGCGCTGAACGCAATCGCGTCCATCAGCCGCCCGACGGATTCGCGGCGGATTCGCCCCGTCAGCCAGCCTGCCAGCAGCACGCCAAGCAATGCGCCCAGCAGCGACGCGCCGCCGTCCCAGAACCGCAGCATCAGCAGGGGACTGCTGAGCGTGTTGACGTAGAGGGGGATGTTCGACAGCGCGAACGTCAGCCGCGAAAGCAGGAATGCCAGCGGCAGCGACAATGCGCCGAAGGTGATGAACGTGCGGTAGGGGATGCCTTTCCTGCGGCAGGAGAGTCCCGTCAGCAGCAGCAGGAGCAGCATCGCGCCCGCCGCCGTCAGCCCATAGGGAGTCAGCATGTTACTCCTCCGTATTCGCGGCGTCAATCGCCGTGGCGAAATAGATGATGTCGGAGACGGCGCGCTCCGCCTTGACGGTTTTCTCGGAGTAATTTTCGCCGCCGAACCACATCAGCGCGCTGTTGCCGCCGTCGAGGTTGTATGCCATCGTGCAGCCCTGCTTCGCCATGAAATCCGCCAGTTCCGCGCAGGTGCAGCCGTCGGAATCCTTGCGGCGGCCGTCAACGACCACCAGCAGATACTCCAATTCGCCGATTTGCCCGATAGCGCAGCGCGGTTCATCAGCAAAAACGTTGTACTTGTTCTTGTAGTAGTCCGGGATTTCGCAGACATTGCCGTCGACGACCAGCGCCGGGCCGAAGTTGAATACGTTCGGGAACGTCAGCGTGTCAGAGGAAAGCAGCGCCTTCAATTCGTCCGCGTCGGACTGGAGGATGATGTGGAAGTCACCGTTGTTATCCACCAGCAGCATATCGCGCTGCTTCGACGGCTTCTTGCGGAACACCTCGTTCATGCGCACAACGTAGCCGTAGTCATCCTTGCCAAAGTAGTCGCCGCCAATCGCCACGACAGCGTTGTGCTTTTCGGCAATTGCGGAAATCTTGTTGTCCGTTCGCGCCTTGGGGTGATTCAGCCCCGTGCGGAACTGCGACGGGTCGGCAATCTTCACGCGCGCGACGTTGTAGGTCGCATCCCCGACGGTTTCCCGCCAGAGCGTAACGGTGATGGAATCATCCTGATAGCCTTGCAGCACGCCGTTTTCCTCGTCCGCCGCGATAAAGGCGTTCGGGTCGGGCGTGTAGCCAGTGTCGGTCAAGCCCATCGGCAGGGGCGCAATGACGGTTTCTTCCGCCAGCGCCGGGGTGAGCATCAGCAGAGACAGCAGCAGCGCCAAAACTTTGCGCATAGAAATTCCTCCTTCGGTTTCTCAGATAAACACGCGGACACAGCATGAGAGCGTCACCAACTCAATCGCGCGAAAGGGTCAAGGGACGAAGTCCCTTGCGGAGTCCAGAGGGAGCGCCTCTGGGGTTCCTCCAATCAACACGCGGAAGCAGTATGCAGATGCGCTCAACTCAATCGCGCGAATGGGAGTCCAGAGGGTCGAAGACCCTTTGGCGGGGTCAAGGGGCAGCGCCCCTTGGGTCACTCAAATAGGAAGTCGTAGTCGTCGTCTGCAGCCGCGCCGTCGTTCATGTAGGCTTCGAGCGCATCGTCCGTAATCGCGGGATGCGGAACGGCGAAAGCAAAGCCGACAAGCAGCGCGACCGTCAAGAGCGTCAGCAGAATTTCGGATAAGTGCTTGCGCATGTCAGCCCTCCTGATTTTCGGCGGATTTGGCGAAAATCCACTTGTTCTGGATACGGTAGTTCACCAGATACAGCAGCGTGTCCATCAAAATTTTCGGGATAAACGCGAAACCGCCGATGAAAACGTGCAGGTGATCCAGCAGCGACACACCAAGGTTGGAGACGGTAATCGTTACAATGCACAAAAGCGCGTACTTCAGCGCCGTTTTGCCCGTATCCTGCTTGAACTTGAACACGAAATTGCGGTTCAGGACGAAATTCAGCGGCGAGGACACCAGACGCGCCAGATACCCTGACACCTGAATCGCCGTGTCGCCCCTCAGCCCCAGCAGGGGCAGCAGCGCGAATCGCAGCAGATTCGCCACGCCGTTGTCCACCAGAAAGCAGATAATCGACGAACCCGCATAGAGAAAGAAATTCCCCAGAATCACCTTGTAGATGCGGTAGCTGTCGCGAATCGGGTGAAAATGCGTTCCGGCGTTCTCGTTTTCGTACACCGTTTCGATTTCAATCGGAATCATCGGCAGCTTCGCGCGCGCGCAGGCAATCAGCACCTGCATCTCGTACTCGAAGCGCTCGCCCGGCACGTCCAGCATGAACGGCAAATCCGCCATGTGGAAGGCGCGAAGCCCCGTCTGCGTGTCCGGCAGATAAACGCCGTAGAGCAGGCGGAAAACCGCACTTGTGATTTTGTTGCCGTGGCGCGATTTTGGCGGAACGTGGTCGAGATTGAAATTGCGGCTGCCCAGGTACAGGGCGCGCTTACCCTCTGTCAGCACCTCTGCCAGATGCCAGCAGTCTTCGACTGTGTGCTGACCGTCCGCATCGGCGGTGATGACGCCGCTCGCCGCCGGGAAATGCGCCTGAATATACGCATAGCCGGTTTTGAGGGCGCAGCCTTTACCGCGATTGACCTCATGGTGCGTGACGGACACGCCGTCCATCGCGTCCAGTTCGGCAAAAATCGGCTGATAGGCGGCGCTGCTGCCGTCATCAACAATCACAACATGCTGGAAACCCTTGTCCAGCAGGCGGCGGACGTATGCGGGCAGGCGTTCATCCGGCTCAAGGGAGGGAATAAGCATCACAGCGTCTTGGGGACGCAAAGGCGGCTGTGCCATGGAAAAAATCAACATCCTTTCGGAGTATCAATGCGCGTGATGGGGCAGAATACCCCCGTGCAAGAAAATCAACTTCCTTATTATACACCATTTCCCGTCAAGAAACAATGATTTCCGGGCGCGGAAGTTGTAAAATTCATCATCTTGTCAGCTGCGCGTCACTTTAGCCCCGGCACAGGTCGGCGAATTTCGCTTTCGTGCAAGCGACGAGCGCATCCACCGCCAGAATCACCTGACACCCGCGCACGCCCGCGCTGACGCTGACACGCTCCAAATGCTGCGCGGCGCTGTCCACGAAGGTGGGGAACGCTTTCTTCATGCCGATGGGGCTGCATCCGCCGCGCAGGTAGCCGGTCAGCGGCAGCAAATCCTTCTGCGGCAGCATGTGGACGCTCTTGCACCCGGCGGCGCGTGCGACGGCCTTCAGGTCGAGTTCCAGTTCCACGGGGATGACGCAGACGAGGTGCGGCAAGGTGTCGCCGACAAGCACGAGCGTCTTGTAAATCATTTCCGCGGGCAAATCGACCTTCTCGGCGACGAGCTTGCCGTCGAAATTGTCGTCATCGACGGTATACTCGCGGGTTTCGTAGGGGATTTTCAGTGCGTCCAGGTGACGCAGCACGTTTGTCTTGATGGCTTTTGCCATAAAATCGCATCCTTTTATCTGTATGGCGAGGAAGCTCCAAGCCATCGTGTATCATAGCACATTCAACGGAATTTGACAAGGCGGGTATTTTCCTTGCATTTTCTGCCCGAAATCGGCAAAATCCCCCGCTGGAAATTTGACAGAACTGGGAAAGCGTTGTAAAATAGACGCGTGAACCGAAATTACCGCAACACCGACGTCATTTGCGTCGGAGAGCGAGGAGGAAAACAACATGGCATCGGAATCCCGTAATCTGGCGCAGCAGCGCCGGGAAAAAGACGGTATCGTATATTTTGAGCGCGGCATCCTGACGGGCAGGGACGGCCGCCGTTACCAGCGCTATGCCATCCAGACGCACTTCGTCGAGGTGGGGGAAAGCGCGGCGGAGCTGGTGAAGAAGTATGTGCTGCCGCTGGCACAGCCGGGCGACGTGCTTTCCATCACTGCGAAGGTGATGGCGATGTGCACCGGCAATGTCCGCCGCATGGAGGACATGAAGCTCGGCTTCTTCGCCAAGCATATGGCGAAATTCGCGGGCATTAACTCCACCGGCGTGGGGATGCACGAGCCGTACAAGCTGCAACTCGTCATCGACATGGTGGGTCTGCCGCGCGTGCTGCTGGCGGGCTTCGTCAGCGCCGTTACGCGCCCGTTCGGGGTCAAGGGCTTGTTCTATAAGATCTGCGGTCATGGCGTCGCGGGCATTGACGGCTTCTACTTCCGTTCCAGCTTCGACCGCTACAAGACCCTCGCGCTGATTAACCCCGAACACCCCGTCGAGCTGTCCAACGAGATTGAGAAGCAATGCGGCATCCCGATTGTCATCATGGACGCGAATGATATTGACCAGAATCAGCTGGGCAAGTGCGATGATTTCCCGCTGACGGACGACCAGATTCAGGACGCGATGAAGGATAACCCCTCCGGGCAGGGCGGCGAACTGACCCCCCTCATCCTCATCCGCCCGCTGGCATAAAGATCGCGGCGATGAAGAAACAACTGCTGGCGGCGCTTTTGCTGCTGACATTGCTGCTGCCCTTCGCCTCGGCGGAGGAAAAGACGGAAGCGGAGCAGACATTGCCCATGCTGGAGCTGCATCAGGTCAATCTTGGCTGCGCCGATGGCTATCTGATTCGCTTCGGAAACACAACCGTGCTGATTGACGGCGGCGAGGCGTGGCCGAACAAGCCGGAGCGCCTGTTCCCGCAGTATCTGGAAGCGGTCGGCGTGACGCATGTGGATGTGTACATCGTCACGCACTGGCATCTTGACCACTGCATGAACGTCAACTATATTTTGGAACGCTGGGGGGGTGGATCGACCGTAGTATATGGCGCGTCGGCGGAAGTGAATCCGGACTACACGCCCTTGGCGAACGGCGCAATCTACCAGCAGATGAAGGACGGCGATGAGCTGACCATTGGCGGATGGCTGACGGTGAACTGCGTCGGGCCGGAAACGGTGAAGAACAACGGCAATCAAAACATGGATTCGCTGAATTTTGTGCTGATTTATGGGCAGAAGCGGATGCTGTTTACCGGCGATTACGCCGCCAGCGGCAACATCAACCGCAAGTACCAAGACCTCGTTCGCAACATAGATGTGCTGAAATTTCCGCACCACGGGATTCTGGATGATAAAACAAACACCTATGAGATTGGCGTGGTGCTGACGCGGGTGCTTTCGCCGACTTATGTGCTGATTCCCGGCGCAGCGTCGGTGTGGGAAATATGGAACTTTATTGCGGCGTACAGCGCGGAACAGAATCTGACCCGCGACCATGTGTACAACAACCGCTTCGGCAACGTCGTCCTGCTGACTGACGGCGAGACGATTGAAGTGTGCACAAACGTTGATCCGGCGGATTTCAACCCGTATCAGCCTGAATAGCAAAACCCGCTCCCTGCAAACGAGGGGGCGGGATTTTTGTGATAAAAGACTCGATGGAAAGCACTTATTCCGCATTCCGAATTGTTATCAGTGCCCTGTCCGGCAGAAATCCACCAGCTGCCGGGTCAAGTCCGCCACGCTTTCGGCGCGGAGGGATGCCTGATTGTACTCCGCGTCGTTCCCGTAGCCGTAGCACGCCGCAATCGTCGGCAGGCCGTTCTCCTGACCCGCGCGGATGTCACCCAACCGGTCACCCACCATCACGGCGCGTTCCGGGCGCAGGTCGTCCAGCAGTGCGCGGAGATTCTTGCCCTTCGTGCGCCCCGGCACGGATGTCGCCGTGCGGACAAACACGTCCGTCAGCCCGAACACTTGCAGGCACAGCGCGATATAGTCATGCTCGCCGTTGCTGGCGATGCATAAATCCGCATATTCCCGGAGCGTTTGGAGCATCTCGCGCACGCCGGGGAAGAGGCGGTTGACCGTCGGTACGAGGGCTAATTCGGCGTTCAGGCGCGTGGTCATGTACTCCTGCGCGCGGTCATGGGGGATGTGCAGAATGTCCAGTGACTGCTCGAACGTTGGACCGTTGCACTGGCGGAGGACGTCGTCGGGCAGGTCGGGGAGGCGCATGGTGATGAGGGCTTGGCGGATTTCGGCGACGCAGAGGTTCATGCTGTCGGCGAGGGTTCCGTCCCAATCGAAGAAAATTACTGGTTTCATGGGGAATTTGGTTCTCCTTGATGGTTGAATGATTCGCAGGGAATTTCGCCTCTGCGGAGGCGACCAAAGGTCAGTAAAAACAGACGAAGCCTGCGATCGCCCTTTGGAAACCTTCGGGTCGTCCTCAACTTCATACTTTTGGGGTATTGTTTCTTTTGAAACCGTAGGTTCGCCAGATAAACACGCGGGCATTGTATGCAGTTGTCACCAACTGAATCGCGCGAAAGGGAGTCCAGAGGGTCGAAGACCCTTTGGTGGGGTCAAGGGGCAACGCCCCTTGCGTCACTTCTTCTTCAATATCAGCCGCTTTGTGAAGTAGTTCCAGATCATCACCAGCAGGGTCGCAATCGCCTTGTTCAGGTGGTAGACTTTCAGTTGGATGCCGAAGAGGGTCAGCAGAATGCCGTCCTGCCCGAAAAGCGCGGTCAGGAGCGCCATGATGCCCCAGTTCAGGAAGAAACCGATGCCGCTTGTGAGCACAAAGCCCGCTTTCGTCTTGCCGCCGCTGCCGTCCGCGCCGGGGAATACCCACTTGACGCACAGCAGATAGTTCGCCACCACCGACACCAAGAACGCAATCGGCGTGCCGATATTTACATCCAGCCCGAAAATCTCCTTGAGCAGCGACAAAACTGCCTGCTCAATCAGAAAGCACACGCCGCCCGTCACGACGAAGCGAATCACCTCGCCAAGACGCCCTTTTTTCTGTTGTTCACTCATGCAATCACCTGCTTTCCAACAATTTCACATTTTCCGCGCCCAGCAGCGCGTTCAGCCGATTCAAACACCCGTCGCTTGCGTCGCACCAGCCGGTTTTCGGCGCAAGCAGCGTCATCTTCTCCGCCGGCAGGTGCAGATACACCGGCACAGAACCCGGATACAGCGACAAAGTCGATGACGCCGCGTCCATCTGCGGGCGATTCAGGCGCAGGTACAGCTTCCGGGGCGCTTTCGCCGCTGCCTGCGCGTCGGTCAGCTTCGGCGCTTCGGATGTGTGGCGCTTCGGCGGCGGCACGGGGCGCGCGGTGCTCTGCCCCATCGTCGCGGCGGGGGCGGATTCCTCCGGATGCCACGCCTCCAGCGGAATCAGCTTCTCCACCAGCAGCTTCGGCGCTTCCTCCTCGCGGATGGACAGCCGCCCGTGCAGCACCACCAAATCATCCACCGCCATCATGCCCTGATAGCGCTCGTACACCTTCGGGAACACAAGGCACTCAATTTGCCCCGTCAGGTCTTCCAGCGTGATGAAGCCCATGTACGCGCCCTTTTTCGTCGCCTTGCCCTTCACTTCGGTCAGAATGCCGCCCATGTCGACGATCTGCCCGTCGAGGGACAAGCCATGGTCCTCGCGCTCCTCCAGCCCATCCAAATCGGCGGTAGAGAACGGTAGCTTGCCCAGCACGTCGCGGTAATCATCCAGCGGATGTCCGGTGATGTACACCCCCGCAATCTCCTTCTCCAGCGCCAGCCGCTGCCGCAGGGGATAATCCGGCAGATTCGGCAGCGTGTGATTCTCCTGAACCAGCGGCGCACCGCCGAACGCCATGTCGAACAGGCTGATTTGCCCGTCTACCGTCTGCTTGCGCAGGGACGAGTTCGCATCCATGGCGGATTCAAACACCGCCATCAGCTGCGGACGATTGCCGCCCATGCCGTCGAACGCGCCCGCCTTGATGAGGCTCTCGACGACGCGCTTGTTGCATTCGCTCGTGTCGATGCGGCGGCAGAAGTCGAAGATGTCGCGGTACGCGCCGTGCTTGCGCTCGCGGATAATCGCGTCTACCGCACCCTGACCGACCGTCTTGACCGCGCCCAAGCCGAAGAGAATCCCCAGCTGTCCGTCCGGGGCTTTGGCGACGGTGAATTTCCACTGCGAACGGTTCACGTCCGGCGGCAGAATCGCAATGCCGCGCGAACGGCAGTACTGGATGTATGCCGCGATTTTCGCCGGATTGCCGTATACGCTGTTGAGAATTGCCGCCATAAACGGCACGGGATGATAGCGCTTGAGCCACGCTGTCTCAATGCAGACGACGGCATACGCGGCGGCATGGGATTTGTTGAAGGCGTAGGACGCGAACGCGGTCATCTCGTCGTAAAGGTGTGACGCGACTTCTTCCGGCACGCCGTTGCGCACGCAGCCCGGCACGTCAATTGTCCCGTCGTCGTTCAGCTTGCCGTGGATGAAGTATTCGCGCTCCTGCGCCATCACCTTGTGCTTCTTTTTCGCCATCGCGCGGCGGACAAGGTCGCTTCGCCCGTAGCTATAACCTGCCAAATCGCGCACAATCTGCATCACCTGCTCCTGATAGACCATGCAGCCGTAGGTGACGTCCAGAATCGGGCGCAGCTTCTCTGTCTCATAGTGGATGCTCGATGGGTTCTGCTTGCCCTGAATGTAGCGCGGGATGGATTCCATCGGGCCGGGGCGGTAGAGTGAAATCGCGGCGATAATGTCCTCAAAGCAGGTGGGCTTCATGTTCGTCAGGAAGGTGCGCATTCCGCCGCCTTCGAGCTGGAACACGCCGTCCGTGTCGCCGGCGGAAATCATCTCGTACACCGCCGGGTCGTCGCGCGGAATGTCCTCCGGCTTCATGTCGATGCCTTGCTCGCGCAGCATGTCCAGCGTATCGCGGATGACGGTCAGCGTCCGCAAGCCCAGAAAGTCCATCTTCAGCAAGCCGAGGCGCTCAATCGTCCCCATCGGGTACTGCGTCGTGATGACCTCGTCGTTGCGCTGCAAGGGGACGTACTCCATCACCGGCTTGCCCGTAATCAGCACACCTGCCGCGTGGGTGGAGGCGTGGCGCGGCATACCCTCCAGCGTCATGGCGGTGTCAATCAGTCGATGCACTTCCGGCTGTTCGTCGTACATGGTTTTGAGAAGCGGCGAGAGCGTCAGCGCTTTTTCCAGCGTCATGCCGAGGTCGAAGGGAATCGCCTTCGCGACCGCGTCCGTATCCTGATAGCTCATGCCTAAGACGCGCCCGACGTCGCGGATGCAGCCCTTCGCCTGCAAGGTGCCGAAGGTGATAATCTGGCTCACATGGTCTGCGCCGTACTTGCGCGCCACATAGTCGATGACCTCCTGCCGGCGCTCGTAGCAGAAGTCCACGTCGATATCAGGCATGGTGACGCGCTCCGGGTTCAGGAAGCGTTCAAACAGCAGCTGGTATTTGAGCGGATCCAGCATCGTGATGCCCAGCGAGTACGCGACGATCGACCCAGCGCCGCTGCCGCGTCCCGGCCCGACCATGATGCCCTGACTCTTGGCATAGCGGATAAAATCCCAGACGATCAGGAAGTAATCGACATACCCCATCGACGAGATGACGTTCAGCTCATAATTCAACCGCTGCCACGGCTCGTCGTCCTCCTTTGCGTCGGGATAGCGCTCGCGCAAGCCCTCATGCGTCAGGCGCGTGAGCATCGACAGCGCGGTTTCGCCCTCTGGCACGGGATAATGCGGCAGACGCGTCACGCCGAACTCGAATTCCACATTGCAGCGGTCGGCAATCTCCTGCGTGCGGTCAACAGCATCCGGGCAGGCGGCGAACAGCGTGCGCATTTCGTCTTCGCTCTTAACATAGAGCTGGCGCGTGTCCATGCGCATCCGGTTCGCGTCATCAAGCGTCTTGCCCGTCTGGATGCACAGCAGCACTTCCTGCGCGTCTGCGTCCTTTTCCTCCAAGTAGTGGCAGTCGTTCGTCGCCACCAGCGGCACATTCATCTCGCGGGCAAGCGAAATCAGGCGCGGCATGACGATTTTCTCCTCGCGGATGCCGTGATCCATAATTTCAACATAGAAGTTCTTTTCACCGAAAATATCCTGCATTTCGCGCACATACGCTTCCGCGTCGTCGTAGCGCCCTTGCAGCAGCAGTTTCGGCAGGTCGCCGGACAGGCACGCGGAGAGGCAAATCAGCCCTTCGCTGTGCTGGCGAATCAGGTTGTAGTCAATGCGCGGGCGATAATAATAGCCGGTCAGGAAGCCCTCGCTGACCAGTTTCATCAGGTTCTGATAGCCGGTGTTGTTTTCACACAGGAGGATGAGGTGACTGTACTCGCGGTTCGCGGCGGATTTGTCCAGCCGGTCGCGGCAGACGTAGACCTCGCAGCCGATGATGGGTTTGATGCCCGCATCCTTCATGGCGGAATAGAAGTCGATGCAGCCGTACATCACGCCGTGGTCGGTGATGGCACAGGAGGTCATGCCAAGCGCCTTGATGCGCTCGACGAGCTTTGGAATGCGGCACGCGCCGTCCAGCAGGGAATATTCCGTGTGCAGATGCAGGTGGGTGAAACTCATGGCACATCCTCCGACAAAAATCAACTTCCTTTCTATTATACCACCGTTTTTCCACCTTGACAAGTGCGCCGAAAAATGGTATTCTGATAACCAGCAACGCGCGAAGGAGGCTGATCCGCATATGCGTCTGTGATTTCTGCACCTGTTGACTGAGCAGGGAAGCAATGAACCGCAAGAAAGCGGTTTGTTTGTGATGGCAGAAATCACCGCATAGCGGGTCAGCTTTTGCTGTACAGAAAAAAATTGCATGATTCGTCTTGTCGGTCTGTCCTCCCTGCTGACCAAAGCGGAGGAAATTCATTTTGCAGCTGAAAATTGAACATCTATCATTCACCTACGACGGCGCGCCCGAAGCCGTCTTTGCGGATTTGTCCCTGTCCCTCGACACGGCGTGGCGCACGGGGCTTATTGCCCGCAACGGACGCGGAAAAACCACCCTCCTGTGCCTGCTGTCCGGCGATTTGCAGGGCAAAGGGAAAATCGACTGCCCGCTGATGCCTGTGCTGTTCCCGTACCCAGTCGCGGATGGCACGCAGACCGCATGGCAAATTGCCCAAAACGCCGCGTCGACGTGCGAGGACTGGCGCTTGATGCGCGAATTATCCCTTCTCAACGTGCCGGAAGAGGCGCTCAATCGCCCGTTTGATACGCTCTCCGGCGGCGAACAGACTCGCGTGATGCTCTCGGCGCTATTCGCCCGCGAGGACGCCTATCCGCTCATCGACGAACCCACCAATTCCCTCGACGCACCCGGTCGTGCCATGCTGGCGGACTACCTGCGCCGCAAAGACGGCTTTCTGCTCGTCAGCCATGACCGCGCCTTCCTCAACCGCGCGATTGACCATGTGGTCTGCCTGAACAAGGCGAACACCTACGTCATGCAGGGAAATTACGACACGTTTGAAGCGCGCCTAAACGGCGAAAACGAAGCCGAAGCCGCCCGGAACGAGACGCTCCGCAAAGAAATCAAGCAGCTGGAAGCCGCCGCGCGCAAAACGGCGGAATGGAGCAATCGCGCGGAGGAAAACAAGCGCCACGCGGATAAGTCCTTTTATGGGAAAGTAGACCGCGGCTTTCTCGGCGCGGCGTCGGAGCGGATGATGAAGCGGTCGAAAGCATCGCAGGTGCGGCAGGAACGCGCCATCGAGGAAAAGCAGACGCTGCTGAAAAACGTCGAGCAGGTCGGTACGCTGCGCATGACGACGCTGCCGCATCCGAAAGACATGCTGATTTCGGTGGAAAACGGCGCGGTTCGCTACGGGAATCGGACAGTCTGCGAAAACGTGCGGTTTACGCTGCGTCAGGGTGAACGGCTGGCGCTTGTCGGCGCGAACGGGTGCGGAAAATCCAGCATCCTCAAAGGGATTCTGGGCGAGAGTGACGCGCTGACGGGGAGTATCCGCATTGCGTCGGGTGTGACGTTCTCGTCCGTGCGGCAGCGGGTGGATGATTTGCGCGGCAGTTTGCGCGACTTCATCCGCGATGCGCAGGTGGACGAAACGCTCTTCAAGGCGATTCTGCGGAACATGGACTGCCCACGCGAGTTGTTTGACCACGACTTGCAGGAAATGAGCCAAGGACAGCGGAAGAAAATCCTGCTGGCGCGGTCGCTCTGCGAGCCGGCGCATGTGTTTGTGTGGGATGAGCCGCTGAACTACATCGATGTGTTCAGCCGGGTGCAGTTGGAGACGCTGATTCAGCAGTATCAGCCGACGATGCTGCTGGTGGAACACGACAAGGTGTTTGTGGAGTGGGTCGCCACGGGGGTGGTGGAGGTATAAGAAAGGGGCGGCGCTGTGTGGATGCAGCGTCGCCCTTGCTGAGTGCGGATGGTTGTTTTTCTAAGCGGATTGCGCGATTGTGTAGCAGGGGTTTCGCCTCTGCGGAGGCGACAAGGGGGCAATGAAAACAGACGAAGTC
>OKRU01000037.1_pt1 | contig 88512 bp, 99 predicted proteins | sample 1601131 | NCBI WGS metagenome assembly OKRU01 (sample SAMEA3541558, study PRJEB24748) | human gut metagenome | biome: human gut; feature: human-associated habitat; material: faeces | place: China | collected 2012
AAAACGTATTTTAAAAGCCTGCTTCGCAGGCAAATTTCACTTTTTCGACAAACTGAGGGCGGAGAATCTCTCCGCCCTGTTTTTGCGTCCGGACTTCCGCAATATTTGTAAATATATTTATTGCACTTTTTCCGACAATGTGATATAATATATTCGCATATGATTTTCTGCAAGCGAAAGGAGATAATTATGGAAAAAGTACAGTGGAAGCCGGGAACGCTCCTGGCGCCGGTGCCGGCAGTCCTGGTGTCCTGTGGAACCATGGAGAAGCCCACCGCCCTCACCATCGCGTGGACAGGTATAATCTGCTCCGACCCGGCAAAGACATACATTTCGGTAAGACCGGAGCGCAATTCCTATAACATCATCAGGGAGAGCGGCGAGTTCGTCATAAACATGATGCCCTCCACGCTGGTGCGCTCGCTGGATTACTGCGGCATAAAGTCCGGAAAGAACGAGGACAAGCTCGCAAAGATGAAGCTCTATCCCCAGGAGAGCAACACCGTTTCCGCGCCGCAGATCGCCCAGGCGCCCATTTCCATCGAGTGTAAGGTGACCGAGGTGCTCCCCCAGGGAAGCCATGATATGTTCATCGCGGAGATAACCTCCGTCAATATAGATAAGAACCTTATCGACGAGAAGGGCAAGCTCCACATGGAGAAGGCAGGGCTAATGACCTACGCCCACGGGACCTACTACGCTCTCGGCAAGAAGATAGGCTCCTTCGGGTTTTCCGTTAAGCCCAAGCGCACCAAGAATTCCGGAAAGAAGCCGAACAAGGGTAAGAGTAAGAAGAAATGATGCATATAGGCAACGAGTGGGACGCGCTCCTGGCGGACGAGATACGCAAGGATTACTACCTTCAGCTGCGTGAATTCCTCAAGCAGGAGTATTCCACATACAGGATCTATCCGCCGATGGAGGATATTTTCAACGCGCTCCGGCATACTTCCTACAGCGACGTGCGCGCGGTGATTCTCGGGCAGGATCCCTACCACGGCGCCGGGCAGGCGCACGGAATGTGCTTTTCCGTCCGGAAGGGCACGCCGCCACCGCCCTCCCTCCAGAACATATTCAAGGAGATCAAGGCGGAGCTGGGCTATGACCCACCCTCCCACGGGGAGCTGACGGCATGGGCTGACAGCGGAGTGCTGCTTCTCAACACTGTGCTCACGGTGCGCGAGGGACAGGCGAACAGCCACCGGGGAAAGGGCTGGGAGAAGTTCACCGACCGTATTATCCAGCTGCTGAACGAACGCCAGCAGCCGATAGTGTTCCTGCTGTGGGGCGGAAATGCGCGCTCCAAGGCGGGACTTATCACGAATCCGAATCACCTTGTGCTGCAGTGCGCGCACCCCAGCCCCCTTTCCGCCTATAACGGTTTTTTCGGCTGCGGACATTTCGTTAAGGCGAATGAGTTCCTGGTGCAGCACGGAATGCAGCCTATCAACTGGAAGCTTGACTGAAACGGAGGTACGCGATGTATTCCGACGATGAGCTTTTTGACGTACTGACCGCCGCCGGCGAGCCGACGGAGCGGAAGAAGCGCCGCGGAGATATCCACCGGGACGGCGACTGGCATGCCAGCGTGCACATCTGGGTGGCGCGGCGCAGGCTTGGCGGCATGGAATTCCTGCTGCAAAAGCGCGCCGAGGACAAGGACAGCTTCCCGGGGTGCTGGGACGCCGCCACCACCGGGCATATCGACGCCGGTGAGGACCCTATTTCCGCCGCGATAAGGGAACTTGGAGAGGAGATAGGAGTAAAGGCGCGCCCGTCGGAGCTTGTCCTGCTGTGCCGCAGAAAGGTCAGCGAGGACAATGTATTTCACGGGAAGCGGTTCCTGAACAATGAGATAAAGTGGGTGTTCCTTTTCAAGGGGAATCTGTCGGAAACGACGTTCCGCTACGAGAAGGAGGAGATCTCCGGCGTGGACTGGCACAGTGCCACCGATATAAAATACGCTCTGGAGCACAACGACCCGAGATACTGCATTGACCTGCGTGAATTCCGCGAGGTCGTGCGCTGCGCAGATGATATTCTGCCATAAGAAAGGAGCAGCAATGCCATTCATAAACACTAAGTATTCCCAGGATATCACCCCGGCACAGGAGGAGCAGATCAAATCCGCGCTGGGTGAGGCTGTCAAGATCATCGGCAAGACCGAAAGCTGGCTGATGGTGGGATTCGAGCCGAACACCAGTCTGTACTTCCGGGGAGAGAAGCCGGAAAAGACCGCTTTCGTGGAGGTGAGCCTCTACGGCACGGCGAATCCTGCGGACTGCGACAGAATGACTGCGGAGATATGCCGTATTTACGGCGAGGTACTGGGCGTGCCTGCGGTCAATATGTACGTCAAGTATTCCCCGACAGATCAGTGGGGCTGGAACGGCGGTAATTTCTGAAACAGGGCAAGCCAAAGGGCGGTCAATACTGACCGCCCATATTGTTCCTGCCTGCGTGACCGCCCGTCAGTACCTGAACAGTTCGCGCTCGAACCTCTCCAGGGAGTATTCGAACGCGTCCAGGCTGTCGATGTTAGTGGAGCCGTCGTCCAGGCGGATATCCTTATGAATGCTGGATTCGTCCCAGACGGCGGATTTCAGAGCGTCGATGAGGTGGGGACATTCCGTGCTGACGTGGAGCCTGCCCGAGGATATCAGGCGGTTCACCATGTTTATGCGCGTGCTCACCTGCTTCTTCATGGCGTTCCGGACTTCCAGGCTGACGGCGCTGCGGAAGCTCTTTATCAGCAGCTGCTCCGCCGAGTCGCAGCACGCCATCTCCAGGGTAGGGAAGCGCTCCCGTTCTGAGGAGATGTAATCCGCGAACGCCGTTATCAGGCTCTCCGCGGAAGCGTTTCGCCGGTCGTAGTGCTCCGACAGCACATACACGTTCCGGAATCCGGCGTCGTAGCCGGTGTGCACGAACGCGCTCGCGCTCTTGTTTCCGCCGTAGTCCACCCCCACCACCGATGTGACGAGCGGCGCAGCGGAAAGCCGTGTTCGGAGTTCCTCCGGGCTTATAAGGCACTTTTCGGAGAAATCCTCGTATATTCTGCCCTCGGCGGCGACCCAGTTGCCGAGTATGAACCGGTCGTAGTACACCCCGGTGTATTCCGTGCGCAGGGAGCGGACGTATTCCGCCGGCAGGTACGGATTGTCCTCCAGCGTGAATTTAAGGTCCAGCAGGTCCAGCGCCGGGTTGTCGAGGTAGTTCCTCTTCAGCCAGTGCCCGGGATTATCCGGGTTTGTGGTGGCGAGGAGCTTTGCTCCGCTGACGGAAAGCCGCGACAGCAGCATCGCGAAGAATTCCTCCGGGAAGAGGGAAAGCTCGTCGCAGTAGGCGCCGTTCAGCGTCATGCCGCGTATCTTGCTTTCCGCCTGGGCGTTGGCGGCTCCCTCAAGGTAGACGCGCCTGCCGAACAGCCGCGCTTCCTTTTTGCTCAGGCTGTAGGCGAAGCAATCCCCGAACAGTCCGCACATCGGCTCCAGGACGTTACGGCGGAGGGTCGTCAGGGTCTTTCCTGCCATGAGGTAGGCTCCCTCCTTCGGGGAGGAAGCCACCCAGAATCCCCACATTACTGCGGATATCCAGGTCTTGCCGCTGCGGACGCTGCCCTCCAGAATGTTGATGCGGCGCAGTCCGCCGCGCCGCACCAGTCCGAGCGCCTGTTCCTGCATGGGGGAGAATAATCCGCTCACGGCTCCTCCTCCCCGATTCCGGAGTAGGCGGAGATCATCGCAGCCAGCTGTGTTCCGCTGTCCGGGGAGTTCTCCTCCAGCATTTCGAATACCAGGCGGAATACCTTGGCGAGCTTCTCAAGGTCCTTTTCTGCCAGGGCGGATATCAGCTGCTCGTCCGTCAGCTTTCGGGTGAACATCTTCCCGAATTTCATGAATGCGGCGTTGTTCTTTTCAAAGAACTGCGCCGGAGTCTGTTTTGTCATGTTATTACCTTCTTTCCGCAGGACTGTCCTGCAAGGTAATAATAAGACAGAATCTACTGCAATACACTGCATAAGGAGCATAAAATGCAATTTTCACAGAAATCCGTCGATTTCCTCTTTGAAAACCGCCTGCACGACAGCCGGGAGTGGTTCAACGCACACAAGGAGGACTACCGCACTTATGTCACGGAGCCGATGAAGGAGCTTATTCTGGAACTTGCCCCGACGATACTCAAGATAGATCCTCTGATAGAGATAAATCCCAACCGTATTTCCAGACTGTACCGGGATATGCGCCTGCACCCGGATTCCATCTTCCGGGACCATATCTGGTACACCTTCAGCCGCAGCCGGGAGCAGTACCACGCGCTGCCGGGATTCTATTTCTCCATAGGGGCTTCCGGGATAAGCTACGGCTGCGGATTCTACTGCGCGTCAGCGGATTCCATGCAGGCGCTGCGCAGCCGTATTCTCGCCGGCGACACCGCATTCAGGGAGGCATTCCTGGCAGTGGAGAAGCAGAAGGTATTCACGCTCTACGGCGATATGTACAAGCGCAGCAAGTTTCCCGACCAGCCGGAGGAACTCCGTCGATGGCTAGACAGGAAGAATATCGGGCTTTCCTTCGACACCAACGACCCGGAGGTGATGTTCTCTGACAAGCTGGCTAAGAAAGTAGCCGCGGATTTCCGGAAGATCGCGCCTTTCTACACCTTCTGCCGGGACTGCTGACCGGGATTACACCCAATATGCAAAAGCCGGGCTAACATTGAAGCCCGGCTTTACTGTATCTATTGGCATGCACACCGCGTGGTACTGGGCATGACCTTTCATAGGGTGCTGTTTCAACCACGCTATTGTTCGGGTGAAAACGCTTTATCTTTGCGGCGCCTTTCCCCGTATTGCCTGTCGCGGCACCGCGACTAGCGCTGGAGGACGGGGGTGTTGCTGCGCGATTTGAATTTAAGGCGCAGGTGGTCGGCGATGAGCGCAATGAATTCGGAGTTGGTGGGCTTGCCGCGGGAGGTGTGGACCGTGTAGGAGAATATGCGCGTGAGTACGTCGATGTCACCGCGGTCCCAGGCGATCTCTATTGCGTGGCGGATAGCACGCTCCACCCTGGAGCTTGTGGTCTGGTAGCGCTTCGCGACCGTGGGATACAGCAGCTTGGTAACGCAGTTTATCATCTCGTCGTTGTTGACGGAGAGCATTATCGCGGTGCGCAGGTAGTGGTAGCCCTTGATGTGCGCCGGGATTCCTACCTGGTGGATTATCTCAGTGACCGCGCATTCCAGGTCGGTTTCGTCCGGGACTGCCTCCGGCTCCTCGCAGGGAGTGCACAGCCGCTCCACACGGCTCACCAGATACTGCGGATCCACCGGCTTCACCATAACCCCTGCGGCTCCGGCGTTGATCGCGTCGCGCTCCAGCCGGGGATCGTCAGTCCCGGAAACGATAAGTACGTTGGGGCAGTATTTCTTCTCGGTCTTGAGCCGGCGTATAACCTCCACCGCGTCGCAGTAGGGCATTTTCGCCTCCAGCACCGCAACGTCCGGCGCCTCCGACTTGATCGAGCTGAGTACTGCGTTTCCGTCGCAGTGCCGCGTGATGGCGTACATTCCGGCGCCCTTCAGAGCCCCTGCCCATGCCATGCCGCAGTCCGCAGCGTCGTTTCCGATAAGAACCTTGATCCTGTTTGTCATGTTATACCTCCGTTTTGTCATTCCGTTCCGCCCGGATTGTTTCCCCTTCGGCGCGGTGCGCGGAATGTCTGTTTTTTTCTGTGTTTTTATAATACCATATTCTGGATATTATTGCAAGAGGTTTTTGGAAAATATTTGAAGCGAGTTTCTGCGCCAGAATACCCCAGGGGTTTTCCGCAAATGCGGTAACAATACCGTTTTCCGGACATTCCCCGGCATGGCTCAGCATTTGTTCCGTGGTAATCTTAACGGTTTCTTAACAGGATATTGACACTTGACGTCAGGAATCTGCCGGAAACCCCGGCGTTCGTATTCCGGCATATGGAAAACGCTCCCTTGCATACGCAGGGGAGCGCTAGTTTTCGAAAAGATAATTGCTCGCGAAGCGAGCTTTTAAAATCCGTTTTTTGCCTCAGCTTTGCCGAGGCAAAAAACACATCTATCCGCACAAGTGTGCGAGTTGGCGGCTATGCCGACAATGAGTGCGCGTAGTGCGGATGTACTCTGTCGGAAAAGTCGTAAGACTTTTTCGGCAGACTGACGCTCCCTTGCATACGCAGGGGAGCGCGCTTTTATGTGTGCTGCATTCTCTTTCTGGAGATCTCGGCGTATTTCCGCTTGGTCGCCTGACCTCCGCGCAGGTGGCGTTCCTGCTTGTTCTTGTCCAGGACGGATTTTACCTCGTCGTGGAGCTGCTTGTTCACCTGCTCCAGCCGGGCGGTAATGTCCTGGTGCACCGTGCTTTTGCTTATCCCGAAGTGTTTCGCCGCCGCGCGGACTGTCGCGTTGTTTTCTACTATGTAATGTCCGAGTGTGACACATCTTTCCTGATCAATTTCCCCGTTTGTATCTTTCTTCAATTCAAATCGCACCCCCGTCGTATGATGTGGTTTTCACTCTCCTCTTATCCGCAGCGTGTCTGCGGACGTCTTTTTTCACATCTTATGATTAGTTACGGGGATATATTACTCGGGAATCCCTAATATTCCGCATTGGACAGCCATCTCGGAGTATCCGCCCGGGGATTCTGAAAAAAATTTTCAAAACCCCCTTGACATATCGGAAAAAATGTGTTAAAATCATACCAAGCTGATAGGTGATGTTGGTATTGACCAACCGATCATCATACACCACCTGAGTAAATTCGGACAATTTGAAAAGGAGAACTTATTATGAAGGTTTACCAGACTATTACAGACACCATCGGACATACCCCCCTGCTTGAGGTGACCAAGATCGAGGCTGAGGAGCAGGCAGGCGCAAAGATCTTCGCAAAGCTGGAGCTGTTCAATCCGGCAGGAAGCGTAAAGGACAGAGTTGCAGCCGCAATGATCAACGACGCTGAGAAGCGCGGCGTACTCAAGCCCGACAGCGTTATCATCGAGCCGACCAGCGGCAACACCGGTATCGGTCTTGCTTCCGTCGCTGCCGCAAGAAACTACCGTATAATCATCGTAATGCCCGAAACCATGAGCGTTGAGCGCCGCAACCTGATGAAAGCTTACGGTGCGGAACTGGTGCTCACCGACGGCGCAAAGGGCATGAAGGGCGCTATCGCCAAGGCTGAGGAACTCGCCAAGGAGATACCCGGCGGATTCATTCCGTCCCAGTTCACTAATCCGGCTAACCCGGCTGTTCACGAAGCAACCACCGGTCCCGAGATCTGGGAAGACACCGACGGCAAGGTTGACATCTTCGTTGCAGGCGTAGGCACCGGCGGAACCGTAAGCGGCGTCGGCAGATACCTCAAGAGCAAGAACCCGAACGTCAAGGTGGTCGCTGTTGAGCCGAAAACCTCCCCCGTACTTTCCGAGGGCAAGGCAGGTCCCCACAAGATACAGGGTATCGGCGCAGGCTTCGTTCCGGAAACCCTCGACACCAAGATCTACGACGAGATAATCACCGTTGACAACGACGACGCATTCGCGACCGGCAGACGTATTGCACGCACTCAGGGCGTCCTGGTCGGAATCTCCTCCGGCGCCGCTATGTGGGCTGCTATCCAGCTGGCTAAGCGTCCCGAGAACAAGGGCAAGAATATCGTTGTTCTGCTCCCTGATACCGGTGAGAGATACCTTTCCACTGCTATGTTCGCTGACTAATATTTTCTCCTTATAATGAACCCCCGGAGCTTTGCGGCTTCGGGGGTTCGTTTTATTCTGTGCTGGTGCGGATATTTTGTGGGTAAAAGCCGTATGCGCTGTCGGGCGTACCCGACTTTGGTGCAGCATACATGGCACGCAGTAGTTCGTGTGAAAACGAAATAATTAAATGGTACCTATGGGCGTATTCGCCGTCGGGCGTACCCGACTCTGGCGCGGTGTACAAGGCGCGCAATAGTTCGTGTGAAAACGAAATAATTAAATGGTACCTATGGCCGTATTCGCCGTCGGGCGTGCCCGACACCAAAAGCCCCCGGGGTGACCGGGGGCTTTTGGTAATTGGAGGATCATATATTTTATCATGAATAATATGGAGATTTGTTGTGTTTGTCTTTCTGTATATATTGTATCACCCCCGGGAGAAAAAATCAATATATATGACAACATTGTAACCGGATTTTCCTGCATTGTCATTTTTCAGTAACTTTTCTGCAAATTCTGTAACCGTTTTGTAACCTTTTGTTATTTCACCGTAAACACAATGAAATAAAAGTGAAAATTTCAAAAAAAGACTGTTCAAACCGGGGATTTTGTGCTATACTGATATAGTATATATAATGCATCACTATGCGAATAAGAAAGCAAGCGAACAAAAGGGAGAATCACAATGACATATCTTGACAGTGCCGCCACCACAAAGCCCTGCGCTGAAACTGTGGAAGCGGTCACGGAAGCCATGCGCGGCAGCTTCGGTAATGCAAGCTCGCTGCACGGCATGGGAATACGCTCGGAGAAGATAATCGCGGCGGCGAAGAAAACGCTGCTCGCAAAGCTCGGGGAGGGCGACATAATATTCACCTCCGGCGCCACGGAGAGCAGCAACACCGCCATAAACGGCGCGGTGGATATCTACCGCCGCACCGGTAACAGAATAGTCACCACTGCCATCGAGCACCCGTCCGTCGCAAACGTGATGACCCGGCTCCAGGAAAATGGCTTCGAGGTAGTCCGACTGGCGCCCAAGGATCACCCGGATTTCGTCCAGGCACTCGCTGACGCGGTGGACGAACATACCCTGATGCTCAGCTGCATGGCGGTGAATAATGAAACCGGATTCGCGGTGGACGTGAAGCGGCTCTACCGCCTGGTCAAGAAGAAAAATCCCAAAACCATCGTGCACATTGACGCAGTGCAGGGATTCCTGAAGGTGCCGCTGGAGGGCGACCTCATCAGCATTTCCGGGCATAAGATACACGCAAGCAAGGGGATAGGCGCCCTCTACATAAAGAAGGGCATACGCATTTCCCCCCTGCTCCTCGGCGGAGGGCAGCAGAAGAACCTCCGCAGCGGTACGGAGCCGATCGAACTGATCGCCGGACTTGACGCAGCAGTACGGGCGTACCACGGCACGGAGGAGCACTTCTCCGCACTGAAACAGCACCTTCTGGACGGACTGTCCGGGCTGGAGGGTATCACCGTGAACTCCGGAGAGGACTGCCTGCCCAACATCGTGAACTTCAGTGTTGACGGCGTGCGTTCCGAGATAATGCTCCATTCGCTGGAGGAACGTGAGATATACGTTTCCAGCGGCTCGGCGTGTTCCCGGGGCAAGACCAGCGGAGTGCTCGCAGCGTTCGGGATCCCGGACAAGATCGCGGACAGCGCCGTGAGAGTGAGCATGTGCGCGGATACGACGGAAGCGGACATAGACGCCCTGCTGGAGGGCATAAAGGCTGGCATTGCCAGATTCCGCAGAAAATGATATAAAGGAAACGAACAGATGAAAGAGATAATACTTGTAAAATACGGAGAGATAGCCCTCAAGGGACTGAACAAGTCCACATTTGAGGACATGCTCCAGAAGAACATAAAGCGCCGCCTGAAGAAGCTCGGCACCTTCGAATTCTACCGCAGACAGTCCACCATCTACATCACGCCGCCGGAGGGCGCGGATATCGACGAGGTGATAAACCGGCTCCAGAAGATATTCGGCATAAGCGCGATACAGCGCTGCGCGGTGTTCCCGAAGGATTTCAGGGTCATCGCTGAGAACGCTCCGGAATACCTCCGGGAGGCGCTGGAGGGCGCGCGTACATTCAAGGTGGAGTCCAAGCGCAGCGACAAGGCGTTCCCGATGAAAACTCCCGAGATACAGGAGGAGCTTGGCGCGGTTATCCTCGACGCGTTCCCGAATATCGGCGTGGACGTACACGAGCCGGACGTGAGGGTAAGACTGGAAATACGCGACAACGGCGCCTACCTCAGCGCGCTTAGGATACCAGGCGCCGGCGGAATGCCCGTCGGAAGCTCCGGAAAGAGCCTGCTCATGCTCTCCGGCGGAATCGACAGCCCGGTCGCAGGCTATATGATGGCGAAGCGCGGACTTATCGTGGACTGCATACACTATGTCAGCCCTCCCTACACCTCCGAGCGTGCGCGCATGAAGGTCGAGGCGCTCTGCGAGAAGCTCACCGACTGGTGCGGTGATATCATATTCTACTGCGTTCCATTCACCGAACTCCAGGAAGCGCTGCGCGACAACTGTCCCGAGGAGCTTTTCACGGTGCTCATGCGCAGACTTATGGTGAAGATAGCGAACCGCGTGTGCGCCGAGAACGACTACGGCGCGATAATCACCGGCGAGAGCGTTGCGCAGGTCGCAAGCCAGACCCTCCCGGCGATATTCTGCACCAATGCGGCGGCGGAGTACCCGGTGTTCCGTCCGGTGATCGGCATGGACAAGCGCGAGATCGTGGATATTTCCAGACACATCGACACGTTCGATATTTCTACGCTGCCCTACGAGGACTGCTGCACGGTGTTCTCGCCAAAGCACCCCAAGACGCGCCCCACCATGGAGGACATCGTAAAGGCGGAGGAATCCTTCGACTTTGAGCCGCTGATCGAAAAGGCGGTACGGGAAACCGAGGTGAAGAGATTCAGATACGGTCAGCGCACCGTTGATCTGGATATGTGATATGACTAACGGGGAACTATACAGCGGCATTTCGGCGCTGGCGGTGGATATCGTCGCGGAGTGTGCCGCCCGGGGAGTGAAGATATCCACGGCGGAAAGCTGCACCGGGGGCATGATCTCCGGGGCGGTGACCTCCGTTTCGGGAAGCTCTGCGGTGATAGAGCTGGGCGTGTGCTCCTATTCCAACAGGATAAAGCACGAGCTGCTGCGCGTAGACAGCGGCATTTTCGAGAAATACACCGAGTACAGCGTGCAGTGCGCTGAGGCGATGGCGGACGGCGTTCGGAAGCTTTCCGGCGCGGATTTCGCCGTTTCCACCACCGGCGTGGCAGGTCCCACCGGCGGAAGCGCGGAGCACCCGGTCGGCGAGGTGTGCATAGCAGTGAGCGGCGCGGACTGCTGCCGGGGGGAGCGATTCCTGTTCCCCGGGGACCGGGAGCAGGTCAGGGCGCAGGCGGCGCATAAGGCGCTGGAGCTGCTTCTCAGAAAGATAAAGGCATAAGTCAGGGGGAACATTATGGCAAACTACACAGACAAGCCTAAGAAGAAAAATACCTCTGCTTCGCGTGATATCGCGGTGGACAAGCTGGATTTCTACTCCGAGCCGCACCCGCGCAGGAAGCAGGACAAGATAAAGGGCAGACCCAAATCCGGCTGGCAGTGGTTCTGCATTGCGGCATTTCCGCAGACGGACGACGAGCCGGGCGAGAAGGTACGCAAGGTGGTGCTCATCGTTGCGATATTCGTGTTCGTTGTCACCCTGGGATTCCTCGGGTGGCAGCTCTGGAGCATGGGCAGCGACAAGAACACCAACTCCGATATCGCTAACATCGGCGGCGTGGGCAATGACGACCTCGTCAACGTGGACCCGAACTACGACCCGTTCAATACAAGCACCAGAGCCACAACCGAGGCTGAATCCGAGGAGATCAACGTCACTCCGCTGGAGAACACTCCGATCTACCCCAACTGGACGGATCTGAAATCCACCAACGCGGATACCCGGGCGTGGATAAAGATAACCGGAACCAGCGTAAACAACGTCGTGGTTCAGTCCAGCGACAACGATTACTATCTGAAGCACGATTTCTTCAAGAACGACAGCATTTCCGGCACCGTGTTCTCCTCCTATAAGAACAGGTGGGACGGAACTGACGATAATATCATACTCTATGGGCACAATATGATAAGCGGCGAGTTCTTCGCACATGTGACGCATTACGTCCCGAACGGCTCCAGCCGCGAGCCGCTTGCCTTTTACAAGGTGCACCCCACCGTAATGCTTGCCACTCCCGACGGCGGCTGCGCAACCTACAAGATATTCGCCGGCGTACTTGCCAACACCCAGTCGGAATACGGCGAGGTGTTCGACTATGTTGACAGGACAAGGTTCAGCGGCAAGGACGATTTCAACAGCTTCGTCACCGGAGTTATGGAGCGCAGCTGGTTCTTCACCGATGTGGACCTGACCTACGGCGACCAGCTTCTCACGCTGTCCACATGCCTGTGGCCCCTCGGAAGGAGCGTTGAAACCAGATGGGTGCTCTTCGCAAGGAAGGTAAGACCCGGCGAGAGCGAATCCGTCGATGTCACCGTGGCAAAGGTCAACCAGAATCCGCGCCTGTTCACTCTGTTCTATCAGCGTATGTACGGCGCATCCTCCTGGAACGGCATATGCGAGTGGGACAAGAGAAAGCTGCTCAGTTTATGATATTCCCGAAAGGATAGTGCAAAATGGCAAATTTTGTTGAGAAGGAAAGCATATTTCTGCGGATCGCGAAATACCTTATTCCCTGGAAAGGCGACAAGCCCGTCGAGATAATCCGGAAGATAATTTTCCTGGCGGCGGCGGTCGTGCTGGTCGTTTCGCTGGTGACGATAATCTCGTTCTACGGCAGCGACGCCCAGGACAGAAAGTTCAACCAGCAGATAAGCGATATTTACCACGGCTCCGCGACGGTCACCGTCGATCAGACCAAGCAGGAGGAGCTTGCCGAGGAATACCCCGAGGTGAACGAAAAGTTCCTGCCGCTTCTCGAGCAGAACAAGGACGTCATCGGCTGGATAACCATGGGCGACCCGGACGATCCCTTCATTGACAACGTGGTGGTTCAGGGGGACGACAACGCCTACTACCTGGATCACAACCTTAACGGCGACTACAGCAAGACCGGCACCGTCTTTGCGGATTACCGCGAGAAGATCACGCCGCAGAATACCCCGGCGAACACGATACTTTACGGTCACAATGTTGTCACCGGCGAGTATTTCGCCAAGCTGACGAGATACTTCAACTACCGCTACGGCAAGGACAACGGGCTTGACTGGTACAGGAAGTACCCCACGATCACCTTCAACACCCTCTACCACGACAAGACCTACAAGATCTTCGCCGGAATGCTGGTGAACACCCAGGAAGAGGACGGCGAGGTGTTCTACTACCTCCAGGGCAGGAAGTTCAAGACCAAGGCGGAGTTCGACGACTACATCGCGCAGATACTTGACCGCACCACGTTCTTCACGGACGTCGATCTTCAGTACGGCGACAACCTCATCACGCTTTCCACCTGCATTCTGGATTACACCGTGGACTGCCGCTGGGTGATCTTCGGCAGGGAAGTCCGCGAGGGCGAGGATCCGACGGTGGATGTCGATAAGGCGTATGAGAATCCCGATCCGCTGTATTTCGACTACTACTACAGAGTGTACGGCGGCTCCTGGGGCGGCAGGAAGTGGGATCCGGCAATGATCTTTGACTACTCCTATTCCACCGGATCGGCGGAAGCGGATAAATCCGATGAATAAAATCAGCGATTCTGAAAGGAAGAGATTGACTAATGGCAGAAATGGATATGGGACTGTCCCCGAACAATAAGAAGAAAAAGCGCAAGAAGAAAAAGCAGAGCTTCGGTCAGAGCCTTGTAACAGGACTTATCCCCTGCAAGGGCGACGACAGCAGCGAGGTCGCAAGAAAGATCATATTCCTGCTTTCCCTGGTGCTTCTCATCGGCGCCGTCGTGATAATCGCGGTGCACTTCATCTCGCTGGCTTTCGCCCCGGAGAACGACGGACTTGATCAGATTGTCACCAGCAACGGCGAAACTGTTATCCAGGACGGTCAGCAGGTGGTCGTGAACGCCAACGCGCCCACTCAGCAGCAGATAGATAACCTGCCGGAAGGCTCCATCAACGAGGAATACGCCGCGTATTACGACGCGAACAACGATTTTGTCGGCTGGATCACCATCAACGGCACTAATGTGGATTACCCCGTTGTGCAAGGCGACGACAACCTCTTCTACCTCCACCACAACTTTAACAAGGAGGACGAGTTCGCCGGCACAATCTTCACTGACTACGAGGGTAAGTTCGGACCGAACGAAATGCCCAACAACACCATACTGTACGGTCACAACATGCTGTACAGATACAAGTTCGCGGCGCTGAACAATTACAATAACAACATCGACTTCCTGAAGGAGACCCCGGTAATCGACTTCAACACCCTTTACCAGGACAACAGGTACAAGATAATCTCCGTGTTCATCATCAACACCAACGAGGAGCACGGCGAGGTGTTCGACTACACCAAGTACGTCTACTTCAAGAACAGCGACGAGTTCTACAAGTACATACTCGAGGTAATGGACCGCAGCAAGTACAATACCGGCGTTGACGTGGAATACGGCGACGAGCTGCTAACGCTCTCCACCTGCGACGGCTCCACCGGATTCGAGGACCTGCGCCTTGTCATCGTTGCGAGAAAGGTGCGCGAGAACGAAAGCCCCGAGGTGGATACCTCCAAGATCACCTGGAAGAACAGCGTGAAGTATTTTGACGCCTACAACAACGCCTTCGGCGACAAGTGGAAGGGCAGAACATGGGATACTTCCCTCGTTCCGGGAATCGATGAGTATATCAAGAAGAACGGCCTGGAGGACGATCCTGCGAACTACCAGTAATGGAGGTCTAATGAAAATATCACTTGTGAAAACGGGCGTGGCGCTTCTGATAGGCAGCAGCTACATGTTCGTCTGCGGAGTCACCGGCACGGTCGGCGGCGAAGCTATGAGCCAGGATATCCCGGCTTCCACCGCCGAGGCGGAGGGCATGGAGGACGACATCGGCGAGGCAGGCGGTCAGGGTACGCTGGACTTCCTGGTGCCGGACGAAACAAGCTCCGGGCTTATTACTGTGGATCTGATGGAGATGGCTCCGCTGTCGCTGTCCAGCAAGATGGTGCAGAGTACATACAGCTTCCGCGGCGATGGAATAACGGATCCCACGGAGGTCACCGGCGAAGCCGGCGGCACATCAGAGGACACCGTAGAAATCATCATTTCGCCCCCGGAGGAGCCCACCGAGGAGCCTGAGGTCACTACCGCGGCTCCCGTGACCACGACCACGGAGCCGGTGACAGAGCCGGTGCAGACCGTGGTCACGACAACCCCGACGACGGTGCAGACCACGACTTCCGCCGCCACCCAGGGAGGTATCCCGGTGGAGCCGGATAATACCACGGCTTCCGACGACCAGCCGGACGAAACCGAGCCGGAGGATTCCCCAGCAGCCGACGTGACTGGCGAGGTGCTCTACGTCCGTGCAAATGGCGGCGTGGTTTCCGGCAGCGCGCTGGAGATCGTCGGGAAGATCACGCAGCACGAGGTAGGTCACACGTTCGCCCCCGAAGCCATCAAGGCGCAGGCAGTCGCGGCGTATACCTACGTCAGGTTCTGCAACGAGTACGGTACTTACCCCAGCGTGGGACTTGCCAGCAGCGTATCTGATTCAGTCGAGGTGCTGGTGGAATCCGTCATCGGCAGGGGAATATACTACAACGGCGCACTGATACAGGCGGTGTATTCCGCCTCATCCGCCGGATACACGGCTTCCAGCATGAACGTGTGGGGCACGGATTACCCCTACCTCGAGAGCAGATTCTGCGACCTGGACGCGCAGTACGACCCGAACTACGGAAAGACGGCGCAGTTCTCCTCCGCGGAGATAAAGCAGAACGTGCTCGACAAGACCGGGATAGAGCTTACCGGGGATCCCTCGGGCTGGCTCTCCATCGAGAACCGCATTGACGGCAACTATGTCGGTCAGATGAGCGTCGGTGGATATCACAGCTATACCGACAGCAGCGGAAATTCCGTGAAGATAACCGGCAGGGTGTTCCGCGAGAAGATCATGGGATTCAGCCTGCGCTCCAGTTCGTTCGATATCGCCTACGACCCTGGAACGGATATGTTCACGTTCACGACCTACGGTTACGGCCACGGCGTCGGAATGAGCCAGAATGGCGCGAACGCGCTTGCGACCTACCTGGGTTACGACTACAAGCAGATACTGACGTACTACTACAGCGGTACCGAGGTCTATTGACAAAAGCGCCGCCCCTTACCGGGGCGGCATTGCTGAATAAAGGAGAACCCTATGCCAGACGAAAACGAAGAAGTACAGGTGAACATCGCCCGGATAATGATACCGAAAGTATCCGTCGCGGCAGTCCACGCGGACGACACGGTGCGTCAGGGGCTGGAGATAATGAAATACCACCGCTACACCTCTATCCCGGTGCTGGACGCCCAGGACGTATACCTCGGCAGCGTGACGGAGGGCGACTTCCTGCGGCATATCCTCGCCGTGGGAACTACGGAGATGAAGGCACACGAGAAGTACCGCATTTCGGAGATATTCCGCCCGAATTTCTGCTCGCCGCTGCCTATCTACGCTTCCTTGGAGGAGCTGATTTCCCGGTCGCTGGAGCAGAACTACGTTCCCATCGTGGACGGCAGGGGCTGCATGTGTGGGATAGTCACCAGACGTGCGCTGATACTCCATCTTGATCAGACGATAAAGAAATAATATATGAAAGGGGCTGCAAAATTGCAGCCCCTTTTTTATACGTCCTGCGAAGTGGGACACCTTAATTCCGAATTGATCATTACTTTTTCTTCTTTTTCCTGCTGACGCCGATACCGATACCGATTCCGGCTGCTGCAACGACTGCCGCGCCGATGCCTACAGCAGCGCCTGCCGGGAATCCGCCCTTGCTGTCGGAATCCCCGTTGGAGGCGCTGTCAGCAGCGGACTGCTCCTGCGTAGCCGCGGCTTCCCGGGTCTGGGAGGATTCCCCGGAAGCCGGCTGCACGCTGGCGGAGTGGTCGATCTGCTTCGCGGTGTATACCGTGCCGCCGGTGATCTCCGCGCCGTCGATGTTGTACTTTCCGTCAACCACGGTCACGGAAAGCGTATGCGCGCCGTCCGCCAGTCCGTCCAGAAGGAAGTTCGCCTTGCGCACGCTGTTCTTACCGAAGGTGTATTCCTGCGCGTCGCCGCCGTCCACGCTCCAGGTGATTGTGGCGCCGCTTCCGCCGCCGGTCAGCGCGATCCCGGTGCCGTTGAAGTCCACGGTGAAGCTGCTTCCTTCCTTACCGGTGGAGAGAGTACGCTTGTAGTTCTTGAAGCTGGACATGGTGTTGTGTTCCCACTCGCCGGCGTAGCTGAATGCGAGATCGGTGTTGTCCACGCGAGTGATATAGGCGCTTCCGCCCTCGGCAGGCGCGATCACCAGGTCGTCGAATCCGTTTCGGTCATAGGAGGAATAGAACGCTGCGCGTCCTGCACCAAGGACTGTACCCTCGGCGGTGTATTCGCACAGCTGCTCGTCGTTTGCCCAGCAGCGTACAGTCCTGCCGACTGCTTCGATTTTGAGTGCGACCGGAGCGGAGGTGTCCGCGGAGGTGGTGCCGCTCTTGAGAACGTCGCTGTTCTCCCACAGGCTCCAGCTGCCGCCTTCGGTGAGCTTCAGCCAGTAGCCGCTGGCTCCGGCGTTGCCCTGGGTGTAGCGCAGTCCCACGCCGGCGTAGTTGCTCTCCTTGTTCTCGGAGGGGGCGTAGGTCACGTTAGCGGACACGCTGTAGTCGTACCAGCGGTCGTCGCCGAAATTCGTCGTCGGGTCGGGAGTCCAGCCCCACTCCTTTGCCTTGAGGTCGGGAGTTATCTGCTGAACCAGCATGCCGTTCTCTACTTCGAACGCGCCGCCCTCGTCGGTGGTGTACCGGGGAGCGCTGCCACGGGAGGAGAGGTAATCCGCCGGGTAGTCCGCGTACTCGTAGTCATCGGTGTAGGGAAGCTCCAGGATAGTGCGCTCGGAAGCGTCCGCCTTGTGGTATTCCGCCGGGGTTAGGCCGATGGTGGAGACGGTGAGGATAGAATAGGGCTTAACAGTCACGGAGTAGGTGTAGCTGCCGCCGTTCTCGGTGGGAGTTACCTCGCCGATATTCTTGAAGTAGTTTTCGTCATAGGCTCCGCCGTCGGGACCGCGGGTCTCCCACAGGTGTATCTCCTTACCTGCGGCGTCCAGGTCGGAAACCGTGATGTCATAGGTGATGGGTTCTGCGGTGGTGTTGGTGATGACTGTGGAATACTCCGACTTGTCCGGGCTGCACAGCGTGATGTAGCTGTAGGTGGCGTCCACGATGGCATGACCATCGCCGCCGGGAACTCCGTCAGCGTAGCATGCGCCGTCGATGTAGCTCCAGCCCTTGTCCATGAACTGGGTGAACTGTAACATCATGAAGAATCCGCTGTCGAGGGTGTAGTAGCCGCTCCAGGGGTCGCAGGCGTTGATGAACTGCTTCTGGCAGTAGCATACGCCGTCGTAGTAAGCCGCGATCACCGGCTGGAACTGGCACAGGGTCATTCCGCCCTGGGGATACATGGAGAGGTAGCGGTTGGCGATATCCAGAGCGCCGTTGATACCAGTCAGACCGGAGTTGCCCTCGTCGAATCTCCAGGAGCCCTCGGAATATGCCATCGGGGAGCTGCCCTCGCTGAACCAAAGCTCCTTGCCGTATTCCCGGGCGAGGGTCTGGGCTTGCTCGTTGGAGCTGCTTGTGTAGTGGCTGCCGAGTACGTCGATGTTGTCGGCAAGGCTGGTGTCGCCGCTCTTGATATCCTTGAGCATTTCGGAGGCAGCCTGCCAGGTGCAGACCTCCTCACCGGCAACTATCTTAATCTTGGAGTAGTCGTAGGGGCAGTCGGTTTCGGATTTCAGGTGCTGGGAGAGGTACTTCACCCAGTCGTTGTCACGGCCGCGCTCGTTCTGGGTCGCGGAAACATAGTCGAACTGAATGCCGTAGGTGGCGTACGCCGCGTCCAGGGTTTCCTTGTACCACTTGTAGCGTGCCGCGTACACGTCCTCGGAGCTGCTGACCCACAACGGTTCGCTCCACCAGAGCAAATCCAGCGTGAGGTCCGGGTTGATGGATTTCGCGTCCGCAGCCAGCTGGTATCCGGCGCCGCGGGTCACGTCCGCAGGCTCGTCCTCGGTGCGCTTGACGGAAGGCTCTGTACCGGAGGAGGAGTTCACATCGGAGCCCATTTCCAGTTTGAGGTGCGATATCTCCAGCCCCTGCCTGCCGAACATGTAGTTCATGATCTCCCAGTACGCCTCGGGATTCTCCGCCTTGTAGTCCAGCAGAAGCCGCGAGGAGTTGTTTCCGCTGACCATTCCCACGCCGCGGTAGAGCATGTTCTCAAGGGTGTTGGCATTGTTGCCGTCTATAACTATGTTCATGGGATCTGCCTCCTGTTCTGCCGCCGCAGGCAGTATAAAAGAGTTTGCCGCAGCCGCCGCGCATACCGCAGCCGCCGCTATCTTTCTGAGTTTCATTATAACGCTCCTTTCAGGTACGTTTCGCTGTAATTACAGTATAGCGCCCCCGGGAGCGTTTTTCAATCTCAAATATTTGCGCGACTATCAAAATATGAACATTACAGCGCCGGGGATATCCTCCGCCATTCGGAGGGGGAAATTCCCTCATAGCGCCGGAATACGGTGCCGAAATAGGTGGGCGTGCTGTAGCCGGCCATTCGGGAAATCTCCGTCACGCTGTATTCCGTGGTGCTCAGCAGGCGCTTCGCCTCAGCCACCCTGCGCTGCGCGAGGTATTCCATCGGGCGCATTCCCATCTGGCGCCGGAATACCCGGCAGAAGTGCTGAAGGGACACTCCGCACAGCTGCGACAGTTCCTCCAGGGTGATATCCCGGCTGAAGTTCTCGTCCATGTACTGTACCGCCGGGGCGGTCAGTCCGCCCTCCCGGGAATCCCCGAACAGCAGCAGGGAACGCACCTTCATCAGGTATTCGTACACCAGCACGGAGCAGCGCTCGCCGCCGGAAAGCGGATCCGCCGCCGCGGACATTATCCGGCTGAAAATGCGCTCGCACCCGGAAAGGTCCACGCCGCTGACCGCTTTCCAGGCGGAGAATCCCATGCCGGCGACCAGCTCCCGGAGGTACTCTCCCCGGAACACCACCCAGGCGGTTTCCCACATTCCGCCGCCGTCCGGGAAGTACTCGTGCGGAACTCCCGGGGCGAGGAAGAACAGGCTGCCGGGGGTCTGTGGAAGCTCCCTGCCGTCAATGCGGAGCACTCCGCTGCCGCTCCGGGTGAAGAGTATCTGGCAGGAAACCAGCCCGTCCGGTCGTACGACATGGTATTCCGGGTCGGAGATCCCGGCGCCGGAAAGATAGAATGGCAGCCGGGTCTGCGCCGCCAGTACGGGGTAAATGCTGCTGTGCATGAATATCACCTCTGTCAATATTTTAGCATAACCCCCGGAGGAAGTCAATAGCAGGAACGCACGGTATTGCTATCGGGCGTAAGTCAGTTCATTGTGTGCAGATTCTCCGCCAGTGCTGAGAATATGTCTGCGAGGAATTTCGGAGTGAACGGGCAGTATTCCGATATTATCTCACGCGCCTGCTCCCCGGGGATTGCGTCCCGTATCTCCACAAGCCCGTGCACGCTGTCGCCGATGGCGATTCTCGCCTGGGCGAATCCTCCGGCGGCGATTTCGGACGCCACCGCCGCACCTCCCAAGGAGTACACCCCTACGGCGAGTCCGCCCAGTGCTATTACGCCGAATGCTGCGCCGCCGAATGCGACCACCCCGGCAGAAACCGCGCCGAAAGACAGCAGCCCCAGTGCGAGGGAGCCGAACGCCAGCAATCCGGCGGCTAACAGCCCGAAGGAAACCACTCCCACCGAGAGGAATCCCACGGACAGCACTCCTACCGCCTTGTTGCCTACCGCAACTATTCCACGGGCGGTGCGCCTTCCTGCGCCGACATTCACATGCACTAGCGGAATCCCACGGAAAGTGCGGCTGCTCTTGTATTCAAACGACAGCCGCTGGTAAGCCGGCTTGCTTTCCTGGAACTTCTCTGACCGGGAGGGCGCAGTACCACGGATAAGCTCATCGGCGGAAACACCAAACAGGTCGCTGAGTGCCGCAAGCTTCTCCATTTCCGGGGTGGTCTGACCGAGTTCCCACTTGGATATGGTCTGGCGCGTAACTCCTATCTTCTCGCCCAGCTGTTCCTGGGACAGTCCGTGAGAGCGCCTCAGCTCCATGAGTTTCTGGGGAAAATCCATGATGTATTACCTCGTTTCCTTTTTGTATTGTGACTGAATTATACCACAGTCGCGCCCGAATGTCTACCAATTTGCGCAGGAAATCTGTCAACACAACTTAACATCGGCTCTGTTATGCGGTTTCCTGGCGGTGGGTATTCCCGGGGATTTTTTTGCCGCCGGGGGAAAATACACTTGATTTTTATTGAAATATGTGGTATATTATAGGTGGCGCATTCATATTTGACAAAACGAATCAATGACCACGGAGGTAAAAATATGTCCGTTAATCTTCAGAAAGGTCAGAAGGTTGACCTTACCAAGGGCAATGCAGGTTTAAAGACGATACTTGTCGGACTGGGCTGGGACGAGGCTCCCAGAAAGTTCTCGCTTTTCTCAAGACATGAGGATATCGACTGCGACGCTTCCGCATTCCTCATAAGCGCGCAGACCGGAAAGCTCAACGGTCCGGTGGACGTAGTATATTTCGGCAACCTGACCCATCAGTCCGGTGCGATACACCACATGGGCGACAATCTTACCGGCGCCGGGGACGGCGACGACGAGCAGATCCTTGTGGAGCTTCCCAAGCTGGGCAGCACATATTCCAAAATCGTGTTTACGGTGAATATTTATCAGGCAATGCAGCGCAAGCAGCATTTCGGTATGATCAAGAATGCGTTCATCAGACTTGTGGACGCAGATAAGGGTGTGGAGCTGTGCAGGTATAATCTTTCCGAGAACTACGAGGGCAAGACCGCGATGATCTTCGGCGAGATCTATCTGTATAACGGCGAATGGAAGTTTAACGCGATCGGCGAGCCGACTAATGACAACAGCATTTCCGAGCTTGCCGCAAGATATCAGCGCTGATTTTAAAGGAGGATTTTATTATGTCTAAGAAGCTTGTTGTTATCGCAGGAATCGTTGGTCTGGCTGCTATAGCGGCTGCCGCAGTTGCTTTTTTCCTCACAAGAAACAAGGCTATCTGCGAGGTCCTCGAAGAGGACGATGACGAGATCTGATCAGGCTGAGACCTGAAAAGAATTCACAGACTGTGGCGGAGGGAGAATTCCCTCCGTTATTTTCGCGGCTTACCCATATAATAATGTAGTATTGGAGTTACCATGGCAAAGGAAAAAGAGATAAAGACAAACGCAATGCGCATGCTTGACAAGCTCAAGCTGCCATATAAAGTACACACCTACGAGTGCGACGAGTTCATCGACGGAGTGCACATCGCGGAACTCCTCGGGGAGGACTGCGCCAGCTGCCTGAAAACCCTCGTCACCAAGGGAAAGAGCGGAAACTACTATGTGTTCGCGCTCCCGGTGGACAAGGAGCTGGACATGAAGAAGTGCGCCCGGGCAGTCGGGGAGAAATCCCTGGAGATGGTGCATGTCAAGGACATCAACGCGGTCACTGGATATATCCGCGGCGGCTGCACCCCTATCGGAATGAAGAAGCAGTACAAGACGGTCATTCACAGTTCCGCGCAGGATTTTGAGCAGATCATCGTCAGCGGCGGAAAGCTCGGTGCTCAGCTGGAGCTTACTCCCCAGGATCTCGCAAAAGCGTGCCAGGCGGTGTTCGAGGACATCATCGCAGATTAATACAGGAACGATCCGGGGAGCTTTGCTCCCCGTTTTGTTTGGCTGAAATCGACGGATATCGCTGTTTACACAAGTGTTCCCTTTAGTTAAATGTTTCAAAATATCTATTGACATAATGGAGATTTTAGGTTATAATTATCTATGAGCAGGCTGTGTAAATGTAAAATTTACCCACTCTGCACGGGATCTCTTTATTCGTTTGATTTGCGCGTTTTCGCGCAGGATTTCAGCCGCTTTTCGCGGCAAAGTTCGGAGGTCGATTATGTCAGATTACATCAGAAGGCTGCCGGTATACCTGCTGCTGGACTGTTCCGGTTCAATGTCCGGGGAGCCGATTGAGGCAGTAAAGCAGGGAATCAAGGCGCTCCTCAGCGAGCTGAAGGGCGACCCGCAGGCGCTCGAAACGGCATGCCTCTCAGTCATAACATTCAACAGCACCGCCCGGCAGATATCCCCCCTGACGGAGCTCATGCTCTTTAAGGAGCCGGAGCTCACCGCAGGCGGAGCCACCGCCCTCGGCGGCGCGCTCACAGTCCTGGCGGACTGCATAAAGAACGAGGTGCGCACTTCCACCCCCACCCAGAAGGGCGACTGGAAGCCGCTGGTGTTCCTGCTGACGGACGGAACTCCTACGGATAACCTCGACGACGGTATCGAGGCGTTAAAGCATGTTTCCACCAGCAACATTATAGCATGCGCTGCCGGTGCGAACGCCAATACCAACACCCTCAGAAAGATCACCAGCAACGTGCTGATGATGAACAACCTTACCGCCGGAGATCTGGCGGCGTTCTTCGCGTGGGTGTCCGGCTCAATCAAGGCTTCTTCCAAGAGCATTGACGCCAAGCCCGGAGAGGCGATACAGCTTCCGCCGCCTCCTCAGGGATTCGCGATCGTTCCCTGATCGGGGGAATTATGGACAGACAGGACAATATGCTCCACGGTGCAGAGCCGGAGGAGCTTGATACGGAATCCACGGTGCAGGACACTTCCGGGCAGGTAACACAGCCTGCTGCGGAAAACACCGACACCCCTGTGGAGGAATCCACACCGGAGCCCTCGCCGGACGAAGGCTCCGCCGGGGAAAGCGCCCCGGAGAAGATGTCGGACCGCGATGTAATGCGGCATACGGCTTCCCTCTGGCGATACAGAACTGTGGCGGAGAACGGCACGGAACTCCACACGGAATACCACTGCAAGCATACCCGAACGGGTGTCGGCGAGATTATCGGTGCGAGAGTCCGCGGAAAAAAGCATAAGCACGAGGGCACCAACTGCGACGACTGGTTCGAAACTGCCGTGGCGGAAGGATGCTTTATCGCAGTTGTTGCGGACGGAGCCGGCTCCAAGCAGCTTTCGCGTATCGGCGCGAGGGTCAGCTGCGAGGCGGCGGTGGAATACCTCCGGAACGAGATACCGGAGATGTTCTCCCGGGACCGGGGACTGAGGGCGAAGCTTGCCGGCGACATGTCCGGGGAGGAGTTCCTCGGGGTGTGCGGCGAGTTCGCGGCGCTTATCCGGAAGTCCGCGGTGGCGGCTTTCGACGCGGTGATACAGAAGCTCGGCAGCCTTTATTCCGACGGGAGCTATGTCAGGGTGCTGGGCAGGAATCCCACCCTGGCGGACATGGGGAGCACTTTCCTTGCCGCGGTGGCGGTCCCGGTGGAGGTGAACGGCGAGCGGCAGCGCTTCGTCGTCACGCTTCAGATCGGCGATGGCTGTATCTGCGCCATCGACACCCGGGCGGAGCACTCCAAGTGCCTGCGGCTGATGGGCGAGGCGGACAGCGGCGCGTATTCCGGCGAAACGGAATTCCTGTCCGAAAGGACGGTTTCCGAGGACGCCGCTGCCCGGAAAACAAGAATAAGCCGCGGCAGATCAGACATATTAATGCTGATGAGCGACGGCGTAGCAGACGACTACTTCCCGGCGCAGCCGATGATGAAGCGGCTGCTCCTTGATCTGCGGCTGAACGGGATCCTTCCCATGCCGGGGGATACCTCCGGGCGCTGCGAGCCGGCTCCCATGGAGTTCCCGGCGGTCACCCCGGAACAGCAGCCGGTGGCGGTGCAGTACTCCAAGCAGCTGCTGAAGGACGGCGATGACGCTGTGAACGAGCTGTGGGACAGCCGGGATACCCTGGCGCCATGGTCGCTGGAGGCGTGGGGGAAGTCCCTTGGCGGCACTCCGGAATTGCGGCTCCAGAACTGGCTGGATAATTACAGCGAGCGCGGAAGCTTCGACGACCGCACCCTGGTCGTGATGAAATTCGACGACGAGTGATTATTTCTGCGCATATTACAAATAGTAATGTAGTGTGAATCCGCCAATAACTGCTGGAATCCGGCGCGTTTTCCACTGAAATTACAGGATTTTCAAAACTTTGCGTAATATCGCTCGCAAGAATTACTGATTGTATACATCTAGGATAATACAAACAGAATAATCTGAAAAAATATAACTGATAGTAAAACGAAGGCTGGTGAAAGTGTGAGAAGCGGTGAGATCGTGACTGCGGCGCTGGAGGGCGGCGGAACGATAGATTTCGTATACGACGCGAATGCTCCCCGGGGCGGTATGAAGCACACTTTTTTCACACCTGACCGAAAATACGCCGTGCAGTTCTTCAACGACCCGGAGGACGGAATGAATCCGAATATCCAGGACCGAATCCGCACCATAGTGGGGGTCTACAATCCCACGCTGTCGGAGGAGAAGGGCGGCGCACGCGGCAACACGGAAAAGACGGCGGAATACTTCCGCAGCCGATTCTGCTGGCCGGTGGCGATAGTCAGCAGCCCGGAGTTCGGCATAGTGTGTCCGGCGTATCCGAAAAGGTTCTTTTTCGGTGATGGCGCTTCCACCGCCGGACTTAACCTGAAGGGCAAGGACAAGAAGAGCAACTGGTTCACCGGGCGCATGAGGAAATACATAAGCCCCGGGGAGCTTGGCGATTTCCGGACAATGCTCAGCGCGGCGATATGCCTGTCGCGGAGCGTCCGCAGAATGCACCAGGCAGGGCTTGCGCATTCCGACCTTTCCTGCAACAACGTGCTGATAGACCCCCAGACGGGCAGCACGGTGGTGATAGACATAGATTCGCTGGTGGTCCCGGGGAAATATCCCCCGGAGGTGTGCGGCACCAAGGGCTATATCGCCCCGGAGGTGCTTGCCACGCTGGAATACGATCCCGGCGATTCCAGGCGGCGCCTGCCCTGCGTGTCCACGGACCTGCACGCGCTGCCGGTGCTTATTTACGAGTATCTGTTCCTGCGGCACCCTCTCATGGGACCAAAGGTTTACAGTACTGCCTCGGCGGAGGAGGACGACTTCCTCGGCATGGGGCCGATGGCTACTTTTATTGAGGACCCCACGGACAGAAGCAATCGTCCGCCGGATCTCGGCGTGACGATACAGTCCCTCTCAAAGGGGCTGGAGAAGCTCTTCCTGCGCGCGTTCGTTGATGGATTGCACGATCCATCCGAGCGCCCCACCGCAATGGAGTGGGAGAGCGAGCTGCTGAAGGCGTGGGACAGACTCAGGCGGTGCGATAATCCGCGCTGCGACAGGAAGTGGTTCATTCTCAGGGATGAGAACGATCCGGTTTGCCCCTTTTGCAAGACCCGAGTTACGGACAGGATCATCACGCTGACATTAAAGAGCGTGGTGCGGGGCAAGAAAGGCATATACAGGGACTGCGGCGAGGTCGTTGTGAACGACCAGACGCCGCTTTACGACTGGCATGTCTATTCCAATGTCCATAACGACGAAAAGGCGGGCACCGATATGCGTGCGTACATTTGCAGGCATAGAGGATTGTGGCTGCTCGTCAATAACGGCGTCGAGGGAATGACTTCCCCGACAGGAAGGCTTGTCCCGAAGGGACAGGCAATCGAGCTGCGCGACGGGGCCGTGTTCCGCATGACCGACCGCGAAAACGGTCTGCTGTGCGAGGTATCGGTACACTGACGGCTCGAGAGAGGAAAGAATATGAAGCAGTTTGGTTTAACAGACAGTCAGGCTGAGGAGTCCCGCAGGAAATACGGCGACAACAGCATGACGGAGCAGGCTTCCGAGAGCTTCTTTGATAAGCTCAAGGGGAATCTCGGCGACCCGATGATAAAGATACTCATCGTGGCGCTGCTGATCAACGTGGTCCTGGCGATCCTGGGCGGAGTAGGCATCATCAAGGAGGGCGCCCCCGAGTGGTACGAGCCGATAGGCATTTTCGTTGCCATCGCGCTGGCTACGCTGGTTTCCACATTCTCTGAGTACAGAAACGAGAACGCATTCCAGAAGCTCCAGGAGGAAGCTTCCAGGATCATGTGCAAGGTATACCGCAACGGCGAGATCGCGGAGGTTGCCATCAACGACATCGTTGTCGGCGACGCGATCCTGCTCCAGTCCGGCGACAAGATCCCGGCGGACGGTATCATCATCGACGGCGACATCAAGGTGGATCAGTCCGTGCTGAACGGCGAGAGCCGCGAGGCAAAGAAGATCGCCACCCCCGAGGGCTGGACCGACACCGACGAGAGCCTTAACTTCGACAACGAGCACAAGGTTTTCCGCGGAAGCGTCGTATGTTCCGGCAACGCCGTTATGGAAGTGACGGTGGTCGGCGACAAATCCGTTTACGGCAAGATCGCGAGCGAGCTCCAGGTCGAGGACGACCGCGAAACTCCGCTCAAGCTCAAGCTTGGCAAGCTGGCTGACGGCATAAGCAAGTTCGGCTACATCGGCGGTATCGCTATTGCAGTCGCAATGCTTGCAAAGACACTGTTCATGGGCGAGGGCGGAATTGAGGCTTTTCTGTTCGCTGAGGGCGTATTTCAATGGGCAGCCCTGCTTGAAGCGGTTATCCAGTCCGTAATGCTTGCAGTAATCATCATCGTTATGGCTGTCCCCGAGGGACTTCCGCTGATGATCGCGATAGTTTCCGCGCAGAACATGGGCAAAATGCTCAAGGACAACGTCCTGGTAAGAAAGGTAGCAGGTATCGAAACCGCAGGCTCCCTGAATATCCTGTTCTCCGATAAGACCGGCACCATCACCAAGGGCAAGCTGGAGGCAGTCACCTTCATCAACGGCGCGCTGCATGAATCCAAGACCTTTGACGAGGTAGGCGGCAAGCTGAAGGACATTCTGTCCCTGTCTATCCATAAGAACACCCTGTCCGTGATCTCCGGCGAGGGCAAGGACATGAAGGTGATCGGCGGCAACGCCACCGAGCGCGCTATCCTTGGATTTGCGGCAGGCTCCACCTGCGGCGCTGATGTGAAGGCAGTGGGTAATATCCCGTTCAATTCCACTAATAAGTACTCCGCTACCCAGGTAACGGGCGACTATGACCTGTCCCTCATCAAGGGCGCACCGGAGAAGATACTCCAGCGCTGTTCGCATTACTGGGACGAGAACGGCGAGAAGCAGCCGTTCAACATGACTGAGCTTAACAAGCAGATAGATGAACTTGCAAACCGTGCTATCCGCGTGCTTGCCATCGCCACCAGTGAGGATTCCCTCGGCGAGGAAGCCCTCCCGGACAGCAGCAACTGGACTCTGGTCGGAGTTGTGGGAATCCGTGACGAAGTACGTCCGGAGTCCGTAACGGCGATCGCGGAAGTAAAGGGCGCTGGCGTACAGGTAGTCATGATCACCGGCGACCGCAAGGAAACCGCAGTGGCTATCGCCAAGGACGCAGGGCTGCTTGAGAAGGACAGCGATGTCGTGCTGACCTCTGATGAGCTTGCCAAGCTGTCCGACGACGATATCAAGAAAATGCTCCCGAATATCCGCGTTATCGCGAGAGCGCTGCCCAGCGACAAGAGCCGTCTGGTACGCCTTGCCCAGGAGCTTGACCTTGTTGCCGGAATGACCGGCGACGGCGTAAACGACTCCCCGGCGCTCAAGAAGGCGGACGTAGGTTTCGCAATGGGCGGCGGCACGGAGGTCGCAAAGGAAGCCAGCGATATCGTTATCCTGGACGACAACTTCAACTCCATCGACAAGGCTATCCTGTATGGACGTACCATCTTCAACTCCATCAGGAAGTTCATCGTATTCCAGCTGACCATCAATGTTTCTGCGGTGCTGATAAGCTTCATTTGTCCGCTGATCGGTCTGAGCAATCCGCTCTCAGTTATCCAGATACTGTGGGTCAACCTCGTAATGGATACCCTGGCTGCCCTGGCATTCGGCGGCGAGCCGGCACTCCACCGCTTCATGAATGAGAAGCCAAAGCGCAGGAACGAGCACATCATCAGCAAGAACATGATGAGCCAGATAATTACCGGCGCAGCGTGGACGTTTATTCTGTCCCTGGCAATGCTCATTCTTGGCAGCTTTGCCGCAGACCCGGCAACCCCCGGAGTAAGCTTCCTTGAGAATTGGGGACTGCTCCGCAATTCTGACATTGAGGGTGAAACCCACGCTTATCTGCACACCGCATATTTTGCATTCTTTATCTTTATCGCAGTATTCAATGCGTTTAACGCAAGAACCGACCGCGCTAACCTGTTCGACAACCTCGGCAAGAACAGAGGCTTCCTGACGGTGTTCGGCGCTATTGCAGTGGTTCAGATCCTCATGACATACCTCGGCGGCGCGATACTCCAGGGCTATGGACTGTATCCCGTTGAGTGGCTCATGGTGTTGGTAATGGCTATCTCCATTATCCCGATAGACCTCATCAGAAAGGCTGTCATGAGGTCGGCAGACAAGTGATTATCGTCCGGCGGAGCTGCATTCCGCGGTTCCGCCGGGGATAACGACATATTACAAGGAGGAAAACAAAATGGCAGTTAATCTTTCTAAGGGTCAGCGCGTAAGCCTTGACAAATCCGTAACTCTGGCAAGAATAGGTCTTGGCTGGGATACCAACAAGTACGACGGCGGTTCTGATTTTGACCTGGACGCGAGTGTATTCCTTCTCGGTGCAAATGGAAAGGTTCTCCGTGATGAGGATTTCGTGTTCTATAACAATCTTAACGGCAGAAACGGCGCAGTAGTCCACACCGGCGATAACCGTACCGGCGAGGGCGAGGGCGATGACGAGGCGATCATCATCGACTTCACAAAGATTCCCCCGGAGATCGAGAAGATCGCGGTGACCGTTACCATTTTCGACGCTCAGCAGCGTAACCAGAACTTCGGTCAGGTATCCAACGCATATGTCAGAGTTGTCAAGATCGACAATCCCGACGACGTGAACGGCGAGGAAGTTATCCACTTTGACCTGATGGAGGAGTTTTCCATCGAAACCGCACTGGTTGTATGCGAGATATACCGCTATAACGGCGACTGGAAGTTCAATGCAGTCGCAGCCGGATATCAGGGCGGACTTGAGGCGCTCTGCCGCGCTTACGGCGTGAACGTCTGATAAAACAGGAATAAATCCGGAGGGGGAAGCGGCTTGGCAAGCATATACGATATTATTTCAGCAACGCCCGACGGCGGAACAGCCGCGCTCCCACCGGGTGAATTCGAGGGTCCGGTGGTGATCGGGAGGCCCATGACGCTGCGCGGAAATAACACCACGGTGTGGGCGCGGCACGGCACGGTGATCGACGTGCAGTCCCCGGGGGTTACTCTGGAGGGACTCCGCGTGGAGATAACCGAGGGCGACATTACAGAGAACGCCATAAATTCCGGATTCCCCACGGCGGTGCGGAATATCGAGGTGCTGGGCACCGTCAGCGGATTTGGCGCAGAGGACGGCGAGGCGTCAATACCGCGGACTCTGGATCTTGGCGAGCTTTCCGCACATGAAGAAAATAGTTTCCTTATGACGGTGGATATCCCGGCGGAGGCGCAGATAGTCTGCTCCCAGGGCGGAGTGACGTTCCAGCCGGAAAAGCTCCCGGCAGGCCGCAGCGAGGTGCGTATCCTGGTGGCAGCCCCCGGAACTCCCGGGCTGGTGTATACCGAGATCCTGCTGGATTCCCGGTTCCGCCGCAGGATATACCTCAGCGGCAGGTTCACCGCCGGCGCCCCGGCAGTGAGGGACCGGGTGATATTCACCGCCGGGAACGTAGTCCGCACGGCGCACGTTCCGACAGTTCCGGAGCCGCCGAAGTCGATTTGCGTGCCGTCCGCCCCGGTGTATATCCCGGATACGGAGATACAGCAGATGAGCGTGACCCCGGCGCCGTCGTTCCCGACCGGCACCCCCGGGGAGAACACGGACCGCGGCAGGGCGCTCGGAGCGCTGACCGCAGCGCTTGGAACCGTGGCGGAGTTCAGGCGGTTACCGATGGTGATGAAGCGCGGTCAGAGGATTCCGGCGGCGCAGCTTGGCGGAGCGTTCGGGGCTTATCTCACGGGCGTGAAGCTCGGCGAACTGGACATCGACCCGTATGTGTTCCTGCTGGACGGGAACGAGCGGAGTATCGGCGACGGAGGTCTGGTGTTCTTCGGGAACGTGAAGTCCCCGGACGGCGCTGTGACCTACGACAGCGAGGACGGCCACATCACGGTGGATCCCGGAAGGCTTGCGCCGGGGGTGAAGCGTGTGGTGCTTGCGTATTCGGTGTATTCCGGGGACGCGCACAGAAACTTCTCCCTGGTGAAGGACCCGATACTGTCGCTGTATTCCGGCGGCAGGGAATGCGTCAGCTTCCCGATAGACGGGCTGACGAACGAGATTACGATAGTTGCGATGGAGATGTACATATACAAGGGCGAGTGGCGCATTTCGTCGGTCGGCTCGGGATACCGGGACGGACTGGTGAAGCTGTGCAACCGCTATGGCATCGAGGTCAGCAGCTGATAACAATGAGAGGAATGGTCTGGCGGAATGGCTCCTAATGGATTTACACGATATATCGGGTACGACAACGCCGATGTTTTCAGAAATATGCTGATAGAGAGCTATGCCGCAGCGAAGAAGAACGGACTTTTCTTTGAGGGCAGGCTCCCGATGGCTTCCACGACTGAGATAAGCCAGGCGTCAGGCTACGCGGCGGCGGATCTCAACGACGAACGCTCGGTGAAATCCGGGATACAGAGCTGGCTGTCGGCGCAGCGTCTGCAATACAGCGCGGAGGCGATAACTCCGCTGCTGATGGAGGCGATACGGAACTGCAGCGCAAACGGCAAGAACACCTATTTTGTGCTGCTGTGCTGGCTTATGAAGTACCTCGCGGCAAAGCCGTCTGTGATACTCTACATCGGCACGGGAACACTCCGGGAGCTGTATTTTCTGCTCATCATGAGCAGCTGCGGTGTCCGCGTGGAGTACGTTTCCTACGGCATGGACTCAGATTTCGATAAGTTCCCCCACAAGGACAAGGTTCAGACTGTGGGCGGTGCGATGAGCGGCGCCGTGCAGATAGATTTCGCGCACATAGACCTGTCCAAGGCGGCGCAGCTGTGCGAAATGCGCGCTTCCGCCCAGCAGGTGGAGGGGATAGTGCAGCGGCTGGATACCACCGCCGCCGGGATATTCGAGGATTTCATGGCGGACCGCCGCACCCGGGTCGTAAAGCACGGCGGAGTGTTCACCGAGGACGGCGCGATCCCGGTGTACTGCGCTTCGCTGATAGGCTACGACGACGAGGCAGTGTACAACAATATGCTGCTGAACTTCAAGGAGGGCTTCGCCAAGAGCAAGAAGCAGCTCATCTTTATTGAGAAGCCGCTGGAGAATCCCAACGCGGAGGAGATACGGCAGCTGGGCAGCGTTAATCGCAGCAGCGTCACTCAGATGATCGACGAGCTTGCGCTCCAGATAAAGCTGAACGGCGACCCGGTGCGCACTTCGCTGGCGCAGACGGAACTGCGCAGGCTGCTGAATTCGCTGTACACCGGCAATCCGACAGTGGTGTACAATTACGGCAGCAAGTTCATTTCCTGGCTGTACCGCTGCACCCAGGCGAGGAAATACGCGGTGCAGTACGAGGATATTCCGCTGATACTGTACTACGGCGACATCTCCCAGTCGGAGCTGTACTTCCTGCACTACATGTCCCGGGTGGGATTCGACGTGCTTTACATCACGCCGAACAAGCTGCTGCTGGATATCACAGTTGACAAGAACCTCGACAACCGCATGCAGATATTCCAGCTGCCCCAGACCAGGGACAGCGGAAGCTACCCCTCCAAGCAGATAAAGATGAAGGTCAACACCGTGGCGTATTCCGCGGAGAGGGAGCTTGACACAATGCTGTACGGCGGCGACGCCGGAATATTCCGGGATTTCCAGTTCCCGAACAGCCAGACGGTCACACTGCGCACCACCCTTGAGGAGATTGGCATTCTGTGGAAGCAGGAGGCGCGGTTCCGCCAGGGATTTGCGACTTCCGGCAACCTGGTGACAGTCCCGAACATATTCGCGAAGATCAGCGGAGTCAGGGACGGCAACGTCGGCGAATACTGGGAGGAGGTACGCAGCAGGCTCACTCCGGAAACGATACTCCGGGTGAAGGAGAACAGGCAGGCGCAGCCCGGCAGTCTGGATCTCTCGGCGTATCGCGGATTCTACCGCAACGGGCAGATCGACACCGAGCGGCTGAAGGCTTCATCGCTGAACAGGTACAGCTACCTCCCGGACAGAATACAGGATATGCTGCTGTTCAAATTGCAGGAGGCGGTGGACAGCAGGTTCCTCAAGCTGAGCGGCGACGAACTGATGTGCACGGTAATGCACTTCGGTCTGAACCTCGACAAGGAGTTCATGAAGCTGCTGCAAAGCTTTGATTTCACGAAGCAGCTGCCAAAGCTTATCTGGATAGACGCAGTTGAGCAGACGTTCACCATGGAGGAATGCATTCAGCTGGTGCTGTGCAATCTGATAGGCTTTGACATACTGATATACACCCCGACGGGGTACAAGAACCTTGAAACGTTCGTTTCCGCGGACGCCTTCGAGGAGCACACGCTTAACGAGTTCAAGTACAATCTGGAGGTGCCGAAGTTCAAAATACCCTCCGAAGCAAGAAGCAGCGGTTTGTTCGGCAAGCTGTTCAGGAAAGGATAAACATTATGGGATTACAGTTCACACCCGGCTCACAGTTACAGCCCCAGGCACAGCCGCAGGCAGCCCAGGAGGTCGTTCTTGCAAAGACCCCGGAGGACGCGGCGCTCGACGTTAAGATCGAGGAAGCGAAGAACTACAACATCGTTGTTGAAACCGACAAGATCAAGCAGGAGCTTGCAAGCAGCGCGGATATCGACAGGATCGTCAGCACCATCAACCTTAACGATTCCAACACCATCGTTAAGTTCGGTGCAGAGGCTGCGGAGGAGATCTCCAAGGCTTCCGACCAGGTGCTTAATTCCATGACTATCGATCAGGTGAACGACGCCGGCATTATGCTCAAGGAACTTGGGAAGATCATGGAGCGCTTCGATATCAACGAGATCAAGGACGATAAGCCCGGATTTTTCGGTAACCTCAAGAAGAAGCTTGAGAAGATCATCGGCAAGTACGAAACCATGGGCAACGACGTTGACAAGATCTACATCGAGCTGAAGAAGTACGAGAAGGAGATCGGCGACGCCAACAACAAGCTGGACAACATGTACGAAGCTAACCTGGGCTATTACCAGGAGCTTGTCAAGTACATCATGGCAGGCGAGCAGGCGGTCAAGGAGCTGGACCAGTACATCGCGGACTACACCGCGAAGTGCGAGGCGGAGCCGGACAACGGCACGATCCGCATGGATCTCTCCAATCTGACGCAGATGCGCGAGATTCTCGACCAGAGAGTAATGGACCTGAAGGTGGCTGAGAACGTGGCGATCCAGACCGTCCCCATGCTCAAGACCATGGAGTATTCCAACCTCAACCTGGTGAGAAAGATCAACTCCGCGTTCATCATCACCATGCCGGTATTCAAGCAGGCTCTGGCGCAGGCAATCATGCTCAAGCGTCAGAAGATCATCGCTGATTCCATGCAGGCGCTGGACGAAAAGACCAACGAAATGCTGAAGAAGAATGCGCAGAACACCGTTGCCCAGAGCAAGCAGATCGCGGCAATGGCGTCCGGTTCCTCCATCAAGGTGGAAACCCTCCAGGAAACCTGGACGACTATCGTCAACGGTATCGACGAAGTACAGGCTATCCAGAACCAGGCTCGCGAGAAGCGCAAGCAGGACGCAGTCGTTCTGGAGAACATCAAGGAAGACTACAAGAAGCGCATGAAGGCGTGATTCCGAATACGACAGGCAGGGGCTGTATCAGCCCCTGTTTTTCTGTATTTACCGGTATTTTTGCCATTTAGGTGTTGACATAGCATGAAAAAAAGTGTAAAATAAATATGTATGTGTATACAGTACTCCGGGAGTATTCCCGGGCTTGAAAGGATAGATAAAATGGCATTTTTCAACTTCTCACCGGAACTGGTGGAACTCAGCGAAAAGGCAATGCAGCTCTGCGCGCCGCAGTTCGCGGAGCTTGACCGCATGGCGGAATACAACGGTCAGCGCGTATTAAAGGCGTTCATCGACAACAAGATCAGCGATATCCACATGAAGGGCACTAACGGCTACGGCTACGGCGACGATGGCAGGGACAAGCTCGACGCGGTATTTGCGCAGATCCTCGGCGCGGAGGACGCCCTCGTCCGTCACAATTTCGTCAACGGGACCCACACGCTGACCACGGCGCTTTTCGGAATACTGCGCCCGGGCGACCTGCTGCTCTCCGTGACCGGGGAGCCCTACGACACCATGCAGGGCGTGATCTCCGGGGAGGGCACGGGCTCTCTCAAGGACTTCGGAGTGAAGTTCGCTAAGGTAGATCTGCTCCCGGACGGAACTCCCGACCTGGAGGGAATACGGAAAGCCGCCGGGGATTGCCGCATGGCGTATATCCAGCGCTCCCGTGGGTATTCCCTCCGCCCGTCGCTGACGGTGGACGTCATCGGGGAGATATGCGCGGCAGTCCGCAGCGTGAACCCGGACTGCGTGATATTCGTGGACAACTGCTACGGCGAGCTGGTGGAGGAGCGCGAGCCGCTGGCGGTGGGCGCTGACCTCATCGCCGGGAGCCTTATCAAGAACCTCGGCGGCGGAATCGCGGAAACCGGCGGATACATCGCAGGAAAGGCAGACCTGGTGGAGCAGTGCGCATTCCGCCTGACCACCCCGGGCACCGGCAAGGAAGTCGGCGCTAGCCTGAACCAGCTCCGCGGACTGTATCTGGGAATATTCCACGCACCGGAAGCGGTGTGCGCGGCGCTCAAGACCGCGACCTTCGCGGCGGCGCTGGCGGAGCTTCTCGGATTCGAGGCGTTCCCGAAGTACAACGAGAAGCGCACCGACATCATCGAAGCGCTGAAGCTTGGCGGAGAGAAGCAGCTCATCGCATTCTGCCAGGGGATCCAGGCAGGCTCCCCGGTGGACAGCTTCGCTTCTCCGGAGCCGTGGGACATGCCGGGTTACGACAGCCAGGTAATTATGGCGGCTGGTGCGTTTACTATGGGCGCGTCCATCGAGCTTTCTGCGGACGCTCCGCTGCGTGAGCCGTTTGCGGTGTGGCTCCAGGGCGGACTTACATTCCCCACCGCCAAGGTCGGGATACTTACCGCCGCACAGCATATGCTGGACAAGGGACTCTGCACAATAAGCAAGTAATGCCGAAAGGACAATGACATGATAAAGAGCATGACCGGCTTCGGAAGAGGTCACAAGGTACTTAACGGGCGCGACATCACGGTCGAGATTCGCTCGGTGAACCACAGATACTACGAGTTCAGTTCGCGCCTGCCGCGCAGCCTGAACTATGTGGAGGAGCGTCTGAAATCCCTGCTCCAGGGCAGGATAAGCCGCGGCAAGGTAGAGGTTTCCGTGCTGCTGAACAATGTCGAGGCAGCCGACGAGAAGATCACGATAAACCGCGATGTCGTCCGGGAATACATCGAGGCGCTGCGTTCCGTGAAGGAGGAATTCGGACTGACTGACGACCTGGCGCTTTCCAATGTTCTGCGAATTCCGGACGCATTCACGGTGGTCAAGACCGAAACTGACGAGGAGCAGCTGTGGGAGGACATAAAGTCCACCGCCGAGGAGGCGCTGGAGCACTTCATTTCCATGCGCGAGAACGAGGGTGACCGCATGAAGCAGGACGTCCTGTCCAGGCTCGCGAAGATAGAGGAATGGGTCGGCGTAGTGGAAACACGCTCTCCGCAGGTGGTGGAGGATTACCGCAAGCGCCTTTACGACAAGATGTGCGAGGTGCTCAGCAGCAGTAATATCGATGAGAACCGCATTCTGCTGGAGGCCGGGATATTCTCCGAAAAGACTGCGGTGGACGAGGAAACGGTCCGCCTGCGCAGCCATATCGCGCAGTTCCGCAGCATGCTTGAATCCGGAGAGCCGGTGGGCAGGAAGCTGGACTTCCTGGTGCAGGAGATGAACCGCGAAACCAACACCATAGGTTCCAAGGTGCAGGATATCGAGGTAACGCGCATAGTCGTTGACCAGAAGAGCGAGATCGAAAAGATCCGCGAGCAGATACAGAATATCGAATAACTGACATACAGTCAGCCGTGCCATCGGCGCAGGAACGAATCCTGTGCCCGGTGGCTCTTTTTATTTGCAGAGATATTTGTTTCCCGGACCTGCGGTGCCGCATATAATACTCCAAAGGAGTGGTGGGATATGCTTATCGAAACGGGCTATGACAGGAGACGTGCGGTGGAATACGCGCTGCGCTGGGCGCTTTCCAGGAATCCGGAGTATTACAACTTTGATAATATCGGCGGCGACTGCACCAATTTCGTGTCGCAGTGCCTGTACGCCGGCTGCCGGGTGATGAACTATTCCGGAAACGACGGGTGGTATTACATCGACCTGGACAACAGGGCGCCTGCGTGGACCGGGGTGGAATTTCTGAACAGATTTCTGCTGACTAACAGCGGACCGGCGGTGTATGGCGAGGTCCGGGAGCTTTCCGGGCTGCGCCCCGGGGACGTGATACAGCTGCGCAACAGCGAGGGAAGGCTGTACCACACGATGATAGTGTCGTTCATATTCACCCCGGGGAACCCCGAGGGGATCTTCACCTGCTCCCACACATATGACGCGCGGAACCGCCGGCTGTCCACATACAGCTATGCGGAGGCGGTGGGAATACACATTTCCGGGGCGCGCCGCGAGATATTCTGAGGAGGGATACTATGCTGATCTATACAGTAAAACCGGGGGATTCAATTGCGGTGATCTCGCGTCGTTACGGACTACCGCCGGCAAGGATAGCCGCGGACAACGGGCTGAGGGACGCTTCCGCACTGGTGCCGGGGCAGAATCTTCTGATAAACACGGATAAGGTCCGGTACATCGTCAGCGAGGGGCAGACGCTGTTCTCAATCGCGCAGGAATACGGCGTGCCGCTGGAGCAGCTGATCAAGGCGAATCCCGGGCTGGATCCGCTGAACATACGCCCCGGGGACACGGTTTATATTCCGGTGGACACCCCCGGAGAGCGGCGGCAGGCGCTGTTTAACGGCTACGCCTATCCGAGTATAAGCACCACGGCTCTGAACTGCGTGCTGCCGTTCCTGACGTTCGTGAGTCCGTTCAGCTACACGCTGACGCCGCGGGCGGAGCTTATTCCCCCGGACGCCAGCAGCCTGGTATTCAGTGCTGAGCGTTCCGCCGTCATGCCGCTGATGGTGGTGACGAACATCTTCGGTGAGGGATTCAGCACCGAAAATCTTTCAGTGATACTTGCCTCCGAGGAATTGCAGCAGCGACTTATCGGGAATATCCTGGCGGAGGTGACCTCCAAGCGGTATTACGGCGTGAACATGGATATAGAGTACATCGCGCCGGAGGACCGGGAGCGCTACAACGCATTCCTTCAGCGGCTTGCGGACCTGCTTCACGAGCAGGGTTATATCGTCGTGACGGCTCTGGCTCCCAAGATATCCGCCGACCAGCGCGGAGTGCTCTACGAAGCGCACGATTACGCTGCCCAGGGCAGGATCGCGGATTATGTGATCATCATGACTTATGAGTGTGACCCGAAAGGATAACACACATGGGTATAAAATTAACTGCCTTTCTTAGGCAAGCGCGGTAATATGCCAAGCGTGAAGTCTCCGGGGTCTACGTTGCGGTATTTTCCATCGGCGTTTTTTTCGTACACCATACGGTCGATTATCTGTTTAAGCCACTTGTTCTTTTCGACAGGTTCAAGAGTATCATAGATTTCAAGCAGGTGTTTTATTGATGGAACGAACTCCGCTTGAACGTTCTGACGTTCAAGCACCTGCTGGTGTTCAGCCTTTAAGCGGTCGATTTTCTCGCCGATGTCCGTGATCTGCTGCTCGATCGTCGAGGAACGCTGTTTGAATATCTTCTCGGTGTATGTGCCGCGCTCGAAAAAGCTGTACACTTTGTCGAGCTGGTCTTGCAGGGTTTCAATTTCCTTTTCAGCAAGACTGATAGCGTTCGTCAGTTCGGCGTTAAGGTCGGCTTCATGCTTAATTTGTGCTTTGTCAACGCTGTAGTCCTTTACCCAGCTATTAAGGATGCTTAATACTCGTTGTTCAATAAGCTCAAACGGAGCTGCCTTATTATCACAACCTGCTATATTACAGCCTAGGTAGCCAGGATGTCGGCCATAGCCTTTGCGATAGCTTAAACAGTGTCCGCATTTTGCGCAGAAAATCAGACCGGCGAACGGGTTGACGTTGTTATTACGGTACTTAATAGGTGTAGGTGGGTTAGCAGCTATAAGATCCTGCACTTTGTAAAACAACTCCTCGGACAGTATCGGTTCGTGAAGTCCATCGACAACAATGTAGTCGCCGTCTTGCGCGAATTCTCTTGATTTCTTCTTCATGCCTTCCGGGGTGACTGTTTTTTTGACTTTGCGGTAGCCCCACCGTATTTTACCGATGTACACAGGATTGATAAGCATATGCTGCACGCCGTAAATCGTCCAGTAGTCCTTTCCGGCAACGGATTTAATGCCCAGCTCGTTTAGGCGTACTGCAATGGTGTACGGTCCGATCCTTTTCTTTTGACCGTTGACCTCTGCGCCCTCGGCATACCACTCGAAGATCATGCGGACAACCTTTGCCTGTTCCTCTATGATTTCCAGAGTAAATCCCTTGTCGTTCGGGATCTTGACTTTGCGGTACCCGTAAGGCGGCACGCTACCGACATACTTGCCCTCTTTTGCCGATGCTTCTCTGCCTCGGACAAGCCGGCGGTTGGTCGTGGTAAATTCGCGCCGCGCCATGAAGAGTCCGAACTCGAAGTATTCCTCGTCGAACTCGTTCTGAGGGTCGAACGTCTTGAGCGGTGTGATTATCTTGGTGCCGCTGTACTTGAATGTCTGGGCGACAAGCCCCTGATCCATGGTATCACCACGGGCAAGACGCTCAATCTCCATGACGAGCACGCCGTCCCACTCACCTGCTCCGACTTCCGACAGGAGCCGCTGCATCTGAGGACGAGCGGCTATCGTTTCACCGGATACTATTTCTTCGTAAGTTGCGCTTATTGTTATGCCCTTGCGCCTAGCGAGTTCCAGCAGGGCGGTTTTGTGTCGGGAAAGGGTTTCGCCTTCGCCGTGCGCTTCTGCTTCGAGGTCGGCACGGGATTTTCGCAGGTAAATGCAATATCTGCTCATTATAATTTTCTCCTTTTTTTAGTGTATTCTATGATTCTTCTTCAATTTCTTTAAGGTATGAACCAATTAAGTCAAGTAAATTATTAATGAATTTGTTTGTACTTATCTGGTTTGATGTATGGTTTTTGAATTCACTTAACTCTAAAATATAGTCTGTGGATACACCAAAAAACTTTGAATATAAAATAATAATATTAGAATTGGGATCTCGCGATCCACTTTCGTAATGTGATATTGCTGTAATGGAAAGGTTTAATTGTTTTGCTAATTCACCTTGTGTAAGACCTCTCTCTATGCGAAGAGATTTCATTCTGTCACCTATCATATTATCCTCCACGATTGTACAATCTGAAAAAAAAATTACAATTTGTAAAAAAGTATTTACTTTTTCTATTTTATTGTGTATAATAGCAGTAGGGAGAGATCCTTACCTGCTGGTCGGGGGTTCGGCAATGGCCGGGCTAGCTCATCTACCATGCGTAGAAAGAGGTTCTGAAAACGTCCTACTTTTGTGGGACGTTTTTTGTTTTATAGTCATGATATTCCTTAGTCAGATTTCTGATTCTATGTGCACTGTCAATGTAATAACTCGTTAAATAAAGCCAGTAATCATCCCGTTCTTCTAGAATTACTAAGTATCTGACATCTTTAAAAAGTATTTTATGTATGCGCCTTTTTGATTCTACCGAATCCCATGATAATAGTCCTGAACACCCACACATGTTATTGAAGCAAGGGTTGTGTTGAATAATAGCTTTACCCCATGTAAGCCTACTTGCTCGTTCAATATTTGGGTACCACATATTTTCTTTGTCTTTGGTCTTATCACAAATTATATGATAAAAGCTTTCATTTTTATTATTCCATTCAGGATGGCGACGCATTCTGACAGTTTTTCCTTTGTAATTTCCTATTTTATTAAAGATGTCTGCTAAATAAATATTGTACAAATCTTCCTCATACTGAGGGTAATTGTCCCAGTTATCATCTGGTAGCAGAATACGTTTTGGTAGCCAATCACATTTTGTACTCATTTTTTAGGCCTCCAGTTTAATATATCAATCTTTGTGGCATTGTTTGTTGTGCTTATCAGGTCCAGTTTTGAGCTTTGCTTTAACATATTCACCAATTGAAGCTTGGCTTCATTTGACGTTTTTTCATTAGCGTTATAGCAAAACAGACCAATAAGCAAATCTGTAATTTGAATAAGATTGCTTTCTTTTGAATTGATTTGCTGAACAGTATTTTTTTTCATTCTGGTGACATGATCGTTACCAAAGATTTCTTGAATTTCTGCACAGCGTAAATAACTTCTGCTGTCTTTGTAATCTAAGTAAATGTGGTTAGTTGTGCCATGCATAAAATACCTGAATAAAGTATAATACATTTTATAGTAAAATAGGTTATAGCCATCTGCGTTGGAGGTTTTGACTAATTCCTTATTTATTAAAACGATTCTAAAATATAAATCAGGACAGCTTAAAAACCACTCAATTAATTTCTGATAGAAGTCAAGAGCACCAAGTGATACTTTAGTGCTTTTTATCTCAAAATCTTTAGTAAAACCATAAGATAGCTTTATTTGTCGAATTTCATCGGAAAAACGTTTGCTTAAATTTTGGGGACAACATAGTGCGCCAAGCGCCATAAACTTGTTTCCGTCATCTTTCATATGGCTTGATTCATCACCATAATAATTATAGGTTTCTTCATATGGAACACGAATATTCATTTTAACTCCATTTCTTGCTTTTGCAATCGAATGCGCAATCAGATATTTGTTTTGCTATCTTCGGGCGAGTTCCGGTGGGTCAGTCTTGTGCCAGGAAAGGGTTTCGCCCTTGCCGTGTGCCTCGGCTTCGAGGTCGGCGCGGGATTTTCGCAGGTAGATACAATATCTGCTCATTTTAACCTCCTTCATAATTAGAAATCAGATTTTATGACTTCTCCCAATTTATAGTTATATGTTGAAATAGTTTTAACAATTACTTGGCGTTCGTAGGGAATCACTACTAATCTCATAAAAGTATCTAATAAATATATTTGTTTTATTGCCCAAATAACTGTTAGTGCGAAGATTACTAAGAGAGATAATAAGAAAATAAGCATCGCTAATAATAAGAGCACAATGTGAGCAAGATCTTTGAATTGAACCGATTCTGCAATAGAACTCACATCGTGTAACGCACTACAAATACTTTGTATTAAAGAAAAGTAGTCTAGATTTTTTTTGTCTTTATTCTGTAGAAGGCAAAAGATTAATGTAATCATCATTGAGATAATAACAGATGATATTATGGAAAACGAAACTTTAGATTTATAATATAAACTATCATATCTATTGATAAGTTTATTAAGTTGCTTAGATTTTTCTTTGCATGACATGTTATCGTTACACTTCAATTTTGAATAAAATTTGTCTATGTATGCAAAGACTTGATTTGTATTAAAACAAGAATCTACGGTATGTCTATTATAATAATTCAGACAGCGATATGATTTACAATTTCCTTTAAAAGCTCGCGAACATTTGTTCCAGAATAAAGGTACATTTTTGAAATCGCTATTTTTATTTTTCTTCATACTGATACCTCCATATACTTAATTTGCAATCGAATGCACAATTAATCAGAACCGTTTCTTAATAAGATCCAAAGATACTATATCCTTATAAATAATTGTTTTAAGAAATATCTTTTATCAGCCCTTCATAGCCATACAATTCCTTAAGTTCGGCTAGAGTAGTTTTCGTATTATAATTATATGATGTATCGGTAAGATATCCATTATCCAAGTCATCACTTGTCCATCTAGCTTTATATTTCGCATCAGTGGGCGACGAAACAGACAATGAGTAGTCTTCAATACCATAAGATTCAGCGTGTGCTTTGAGATAATCAGTTGCTTCACTAATAATAGCAGCAAAAGCGTAAGAATCGTAGCTTTCCATTTCAATATAGACAGTAATCCATCCATAATCACTAACCTGCACAAAATTGGTGAGTGCTGTAGTAGCATCGGCAGATTTCAGATAATCATAAAGCGAAACTTGGAGTTGTGACAGTTGTGAATCTAGTTCTGCTTCATTGGTATCTGTTTTAGATATTCCTATATGAATCTTATAATCATTTACTGCCTTATCAATTTTATCATAGGGAACTTTCTCAACCGCATATGAATCTTGGTCATAGAATATAAAAGATTTATTACTCCAACCAATCAAAGAATTGTCCCCCGTTCGAAGAGTAGGATTAACATACGATATATTTATATCTTCCTCTTTCTCAAAATTTACTTGTGTATCAACGAGTTGCTTAACAAATGGTGAAAAATCATCATAGGTATAAGGTTCAGCAATTGAGTATATAACCGCAAATCCGTCTTTCCCTTCGTCTATAACTCTTATATCCTCAAGTGTGTAATTCACATTATCTGTGAAGTATTTTTTAATTTTTGAGATAGCTTTTTCACTATCACTTTCACATCCTGCTAATACAAGTGCCATTGCTAAAATGCAAAACCATAAAACGACTTTTTTCATATTAGTATCATCCTTAAGATAAAAAATGTGTTAATTTGCAACAAAACTAATGCAAATGCAAGAAAAATATGCTATAATCATATCAGTATTATCGGTAGTGACTTTGGGAAAGGAGAAACCAATCGTGGATAACAATATGGAATCCTTCGAAAAGCAGAGTACTGAACTTTCGGAAGACATTTTACAGTTTACCGAAATGTTCTCTCAACTGTCACCGGAAGCTAAAGATGCAATGTTAGAAATTCTACGGCTGCTTAACAGCGAAGAATAATCTCATTATCCCGCTGCCGAAAGGTAGCGGGATATTTCTATTCGTCATCCATCAATGACTTTAAAAGTTTTAATGCAAGTTTCTTTTTATCACTAGGGAGCTTAGTGTAGATTTGCAGAGCTTCGGAAAGTTGTGAATCCATATCAGCGCGAATGCTTTGCGGGTTATCTGTATTACCTAGCAAATAATCGGCTGAAACATTAAAGTATTCTGCAAAATTTCCAGCGTATTTTTTGAAACTGCTTTTGTTCCTGCCATTTTTCCAATCATAAATTATAGATCTTGGAAGCCCCATAGCTTTTTCAAGTTCTTGATCCGTTTTCCCGCTTTTTTCGATTAGTGGTAAAAAACGTTCTGCAAATAGATTCATCAATAATATTCCTTTCTATTGACTTTTCGGTAATTACCGAGTATAATATAAACAACACGGTATATTCCGCGAACTATGACAGCCGTAACCGGAAGAAATGGAGAAATGAATCATGAACAGTAAAGCCCAAGTCAGCGATTCCATTAAGTCTTCAATCAATCAAATACTTGCGAATATCTCAAGCACAGTTGATGAAAAGACAAAAGAAAACTCCTGCGACCCTGAAACTCTCGTAAAGTACACCAAGGCTCTTGAATATAGCCTATGCGCAGCACAGAGGTTTGATTTCATCAACGGGAAGTGCGGAGAAATAATCGACGCAGATACAGAGTTCAAGCTGCAGCGAACCGTTGGCAATATAACAGAGCTAGTACTCAAAACCTGTGTGAAAGACCTGAACGTTGATGATCTGCTGAACTTTGTCAGACTGCTAGACTTAGCTGTGTTGTCCTGGAAAAGGCTATACAGCTTTGGGGAACACAATCCGTATGCCTGATTATTAATCCGGCACCTTGTCCCAGTCCCCCAGGTCATGCGGAAGAATACCTGACCTTGATTCTTTGAGATAATCAATAGCGTCAATGCCGCTAGTCTGAGTATAAACATCATCGGCTGCGGCTTCGGCGCTAGGGTAATATCCTCCGCATTCATCACCCAGCCATAATGCATATTTCTTCACATTGTGATCGAACTTGATTTCCATCTTGCCTAAAGGACAGTTGTAAATCCACATAGTTTTCCTCTTAGCCGCTCTTCGGAGCGGCTTTTGTTTTTTTCAACAAAACCAGTTGCTGAAATTTGTACAAGTCTACGAATATTCGGTAAACACCGAATATTCTATTGACAGTTCGGTAAATACCGAGTATAATATAATCAGGTTAAGAACCTAAACCCATTATAACACATAGGATAGGTTATGTCAATAGATTAAAGTGCAAAATGCGCAACAAGCGAGGAGGTGAGAATATGACAATTACTATGAGCGGCAAAACAATAGGCGAAAACATCAAGCTTGCCAGAATGCAGGCAGGTATCAGCCGGGCTAAGCTTGCCGAGGAACTTTGTGTTTCGGAGGTCATGGTGTACAAGTATGAGACTGATTCAGCAAACGTACACCCGCGCAAGCTTAAGAAGATTGCAGAGGTCTGCGGTGTATCGGTCGAGGAGCTTACGGCGATAGGCGCTTGATTGCAAGAAAATTGCCCTAAGATTCGAAGGACTTAGGGCATAAGAGAGGGAGGTGACACATTATGGTGAAACGTGGCGGCTTAGAACTGGCGATGCCAGAAGCCGTGTGGGAACACATGTTTAAGGAACCTGAGGAGCAGAAAAAAGCCGAAACAATACTTCAGACTTTGGACGGAATGAGTATTGCTTCGGCAAAGGAATTGCTCAACAAATGCGAACAGTGTTTAGGAACGCTGATTATCCGTTCCTGCGAATGACCGCAAGTTCCTCAGAAATGAGCTCCTGAGTTTCCACGAAGAAGTGGGTGAACTCTCTAGGGCTGGAAAAGCTCTTGTTACATTTTTGTATGTACAGCAGCGCAAGTTTTTCAGCAAGTTCATCTAAATCTTCATCCGTGAAGTGAAGGTCATTAATACCCATTATCATTTCTCCTTTCGTATTATTTCAACTCGGCAAAGCTGATAAGCTAATTATAACACGAAACAAGGGAAATTACAAGGAGGTGAACCTAACATGTTTACAAACAGAACCCCCGACGGCAGAAACAACATCTGCGGCATAAAGGTCAAGGAGCTCCGCAAGGGATTAAGAATCTCGCAGCGTGAGCTTTCCGACAGACTTATCGTTAACGGTCTGGACATCGACAAGAACGCTGTTCAGCGTATCGAGTCCGGGCAGAGATTTGTAACGGACATCGAGATAATCTACCTCGCAAAGGTGCTCGACATTACCGTTGAAGAACTTATCAGGAGGTAAAACCAGTGCTGACAACAGCAGAACTGAACAACAAACTCAATGAGCTTACCATCGAATACCGCAAGGTAGTTGATACCGGAAACACGACAGAGATCCTGCGCTGGGTGCTTTCAACAGCCGAATTCATCAGAGAGATGTATGAGGAAGCAATATCAGCAAAGGGAATGACGGAGAATGAGCGCGAGGCATTTACACTCGCGAACTGCGCAAGCGATCTCAACCGTAAAACAATAAAGGCGCTACTTATAGACCGTCTTGCAAGGGAGGCTGCTTCAGCAAAAAAGCCTAGCAAGAATGACAACAAGGGTGCTTAAGAAAGGTGTATGTATGGAGGACATTAAAAAAGCGCTCTACACTTTGACATACGCTCTGCGGAGCACTAGAGCAGGCAAGGACATTGATTATATCGAGGTGACCGAGGAAGGTTGCGGGCGCACTGCGGTGATACACTTTGCTCCGGGAAGCGGCAAGCGCAACAAGGCAGTTGTCATTGAGTGTGACAGCGCCCTTGGAGCAATAATAGACGTCTGCAAGGCGCTTTCAAACTGATAAGAGGCAAGCAATTGAACAAGCCCCAATGTCATACAATGAACGGAGGTGATTATCATGGCACGACCGACCCCGAAAGAAATACTGGAACTCAAGCCGCATATCGTCGAGCACGTCTACAATGAGAACGGAAAAGAGATCGGGTGGATAGCAGACAACTTCGTCGTTCAGACGCAGAAAGAGGTTGATGATATCCTCAAGGAACTCGGCAAAATCTGGGGCGATTCGTGCGATCGCAAAGCCCGCGAAAAGCAGCTTGCCTCAAAGCCCTGACATTACGGCAAGCCATAAGAAAGGAGAAATTATGCCTAACTATTTTGGAAAGCAAAGGCTCGTCCGAATCCTTTACAATTATCTGGAGTGGACAGCTCCGGAGAAACTCGCAGAACTTAAGCGCGAACTCAAAGAAGCAGGCGAATACAGAAAGTACGAAATCAAGTACACGAAGCGCCGGGGCGACGAGTGGCTCAAGGCTCATATTTACTTTGATCGTATTGAGTATCGCTTTGAGATGCATGCTTGGGGGAAAGAATCCAAGCGCGTTACCCTCATCGAAAAGAAAGTCATTGGCGACTACGACGACGAGAGCATTACGCAAACTTTTGCCGGAACCGCCCACTATGACGAGAACTTTAACCCGGTGGATACAGACACATCACATTGCAGTGATTTGCTGGCTTTGCAATCGATTGCAAAAGTAGGACAAGCCTCGTAGCAGCATAAGGACGGTGAACAAGATGAGGAAAAACAAAAGGCGCACAAGGGTCGAAACAGTACTCAAGTACGCGATAATCACGATGTGCGGATTGATCCTCTTCACGCTGGCGAACGATTCCGCAAATGCCGAACGCATATCCAACAGCGTGGGTGGCGAGGCAGTGTTCGTTCTTCTGCCGGTGCTGTGGTGGGTCATTGAAAGGACAATAAAGGATTCGGTTGCGGAAGCCAGGAAAGCCAAGCGCAACAGAAATGAGAGGACATGGCGATGAGCGAGAAGAAAACGCTGCATAATGTGTGGCTCATACAGGACAAGGTTCCAATTGATGAGTCGGCGGACAATGTTCCGGTCGATGATCCTGATGACTCTGAGAGAAAACCCAAGTATTTTGCTGGACTGGCAATAAGCGAAGTCACCGGGAACCAGGTTTCAAGGTTTGAACCGCTGTCCGCTGCTACTAAAGTATATAAGAATGAGAAAGGTGCGAAAATAGGTGCACGCATGGCGGACAAGTACTATGAAAGTCCGTTCATTACCCCGGTGTTCGTTGAGTACGCGGAGTTTGATGTGCCGGAAGAACCGCCGAAGTCCTCACCCCCTGCTCCGAAGGAGCCGCCGGCGCGTACTCCTTTGTCGGCTGTCCCTGAAAGCGAACTTGGTGGTTGGATTGCGCTGGACAAGCTTTGCGGCAACTATCCGCTGATGCTGCGGAAAAAGGTCGGCACCATTTTCCGTTTTGCAATCGCTTTCAGCGAAAATGATATCCGTTACTTGCCTGCCGAAGAAATTTTCGCCTGGACGCGGTACTTTGAGGAATGCACCAGCTTCGTAATTGGCAGGATCCGCAACCGCCGCATAGCCGAGGGCAAGGACCCGGACGGCGCTGACGACTGGAAGAAAGGCAGCGGTACATAATGGCGACACAGATATGTCCGATCTGCAAGAAGGGCGAAGACCATGAAGTTGGTTCATGGGTAAGATGTCCGCGATTTGCAGCGCCTGTATGCATGGAGCACTGCAACGAGTGCAGGTTTTTCAGCGGATACGAAACATCGGTAGTTCACTGCTACTTCGGCAGCAAGGACGAGCCGAACACAAAAAAATAAAGCCTTGAGCAAAGACTCAAGGCTGAAACAAAACAGGGAAATGAATTAAAAATATCCTACTTAAATTATACATCATTTCCCTTTAAAAGTCAATAGGGAGTTTTCAAAAAAAGCGGCGGTAGAGCCGCTTTGACGGCCTTGTAATGAGTATTAACTTTTCGGACATTTTGTTCTTCAAGCGGAAAACTCCCTCGACAGTCAGGGGGAATGATAGTGAGACGGAATTTTATCCGGGAAAAGGCATTCGACGCTCGGAACAGTCGATACAAAGAGGTGGAGCTTTTCGAGTATTCGGAGGAGGAGCAGGAAGCAGTAAGGCAGAGGAGGAAAACACGCACCAGGGCTTCTCCTCCTAAAATCAAGAGCCTTAATGATAAGAACAGCAGAAAGCACTTCCGATGGCTCTTGTTCAACAACTTTGTCGAGGGTGATTATCTTGTTTCACTGACCTTTGACAACGAGCACATACAAAAGAGCATTCCTGAACGTAAGAGGGAATTTACCAATTACATAAAGTGCTTAAGGCGTTTATATGTTAAGAACGGTCTTGAATTAAGATACCTATACGTGATTGAAGGTGTGAACGACGAAGCGCGCTTCCATTATCACCTGGTTATCAATAGCGGGAACGGTAAAGTTACAAGAGATGAGGTTGAGCGGCTGTGGAAGTGTGGCGAACATACGAACAGCAAGCGTTTGCAGCTAGACAGTGATGGTACCTTTACCTCTCTTGCAGTCTACTTGATGAAGTCCAAGGATACAAAGAAGAAATGGGAACGCAGCTGGAATGGTTCGCATAACCTCAAACGTCCGGAAATCACCACCGATGATAACAAGGTATCAAGAAAGACCATGCGGAAGATTCAAGACGCTGCACGAAACGACGAGGTCAGAGTGATCATGAGCAAGGTATATCCGAAGTTCAAGGTCATTGATTATGAGATTGGTCAAAACCCTGTCACAGGTCGGGATTATGCAAGGTTCAGAATGATCAGGCTCGAGTAGAGCCAGATACAAGCGAATTCAGCAGTAATGCGGGTTCAGGCAACAAAACAGGTCAATTACCCCGGACACGAGCGGCGCAAAGCCCAAAAAGCCGCGCGAAATCAATCGGGGTGCTATATAGGAGGAATTTTATGAACAGCGAAACACTTAAGCAGCTCGGAGAACCGAGCAACGATATGGAGCGTGAGATATTTGAGTATCTCACTGCTTGCAGTGACCCAGAACTTGATACGCGAATTCTTGAAAAGAAACTCAGCTTAGAGGGGTGTTTAGAGTTTTGCTTCAAGAAAGGCAAGGCTAATGAGGTGAAGGTCAAGAATTACGGTGTATCCAAGATATCAGAAGAGCAGCATTGGAAGTGGGTTCGTGGATATTTCGGCATAAAAGAAGAAAGTGTGTCAGCAGGAAAGCCGCTGCCGATCCCTGTGCAGATGAGCGCAAAGAAACCTGTCATCAGCTTTGATGACCTTCTTTAAGGTGGTGCTGGTATGATAGCATACAAGGAACTGTCGGGAACGATGTTCACCGAGAACATCACCTTCAAAATGAAAGCATCAAAGTCAAGATATAGCAGGAACTATGAATCAACAGGTGTGTATACTGCTAAAACGGTATTCACTAAAAAGCATACTTGCGTCTTATCCGTATGCCTCTATTTGCCCACTGAAAAAGAAAACGAATGGACGCTGGGAGAGAGGCATTTTCTTACCGAGAACGGGGAAATGGCAAGCGAGGCGTACCTCGGTGATGGCGCATTCAAGCGTGGTGAGTTCAAGATAGGCAATGGAAATGTTTCGACACGATGGGGCTACGATTGGTATTGCAGTTTTTCATGGACTTTACGGAGCGGTTTCGCAGACGCATATGCGTTTCCCTATGGTGATGCAGATAAGACAATAGGAGATTTTCTGAAACGGTTTGACGCTTTTGCAGGATATGATGTACATGATTCCACTTTCAACCCTAAAAGTATGTTAAGCTGGTTGGCGGATTATCAAGTTGATTTCTTTAACGATAAAATCAAGAAAGCCACACAACGCCGCAATGCTAGGGTCAGGGATCTTATGTATCCATATTCCGACACCCCCGAGGATATGAAGAAATGGATATTCACCGAGCGGCTCAAATTGGCTCCGTGGTTTTACAGCTACTCCCACAAGCATACTCAGAAGGGCAAGTGCTCTGTATGCAAGAACGAATCGGAATTGGACGGAGTTAGGAATCACGCCAATAGAATATGCCCTGTGTGCGGAGCAGAAATTCAGTGTATTAATATACGCGCAAAACGTTATACGGCATATTGCGCCAAGAAGATAGACTGGGCGAACAGCTGTGACACCGTATATCATCAGATATTATCGGATGGCAAGTTCCTTAGTCGGTACTTCTTTTCTGCAACACGCTATGAGTATGACATTGACACCGGCGAAATAAACAGAAAAGATGAATTAACCGAATACCGCCGTGATTTTTGGGAAATTGTTCGTGAACAGCAAATTGCAGCGCTTGACTCGGTTTACGAAAAGAGAGCTGAATGGGAGAAAGTTAGTCGGAGATCTATTCGGTATGTTAAGCTCGGAGCATGCTGGCCGGGAAATCTCGTTGAACTGGTGCACGCAACTGGGATACCAACTATACAGAACATGGACATTGCACCTCTTTGTGCAAAGTGGGGCAGGCACATCATAGAATTGCTGAATGGCTTGAAAACGGCTCCCGTTGTAGAAAACCTTGGTAAAGAGGGTTTACACAGCCTTGCAGAGTCAATTATTTATGGTTATGGCGCTGCCGACGGGCTTGGAGTATGCTCTTCAAACAAGCCGTATAAATATCTTGGAGTGAGCAAAACAATCCTTCCTTTTTTCGCTGAAATTGATGTTTCTGTTTTTCAGGTAAAAGTGTGGAGAGAACTTGGACTGACGGAAAAAGACATTAAGGCATTTTGTAAGCTTTGTAACGAATGCGCTGAGCATTTAAGCGAGGTTTCAAAGATTATGCTTAAATATCGGTTACCCATTGTTCGTCTTAGCAACTATCTTGAAAAGCAGCGGACCAAAATGCACCGTAAATCCGGTGTAGATGTTTTCTTCATAGATTATGTCGTGGCAGCGGAGAAGCTTGGATTTGACCTTACTGGAAATCGCGAATTATTCTTTCCGCAGGACATAAAGAAGGAGCATGACAGGTGCAATGACTTGGTGTTCATTAAGGAATCTACGGTTCAGAATGAACATTTGCAGAGAAGAACGAAACTGCTTGAGCGGCTTTCATACAAGGATAAGAAGTTTATTATTCGACCGCTGAGGACAATACAGGACTTTGTCAACGAAAGCAATAAGCTGGATCATTGCGTAAAGACTTATACCAAGCGGTGTGTTGAAGGAACTGCAAACATTTTCGGGCTTAGGAAAATTGATGAACCCGATGAACCGTATTTTACTGTAAATATAAGCAGCGACGGTAGGCTCATTGAAAATCACGGCCTTCACAACGTCTTGCCGACTTCAGAGGTCAAAGCCTTTGTTGATAAGTGGCTTAAGGTTGTAACTAAACGGTTGGAAAAGGAACCGATTGATGCATCCGAGAAGGAAGAAACCAAACAAAATATACGAATAGGAGCGTAACACATGAAAACATGCCAGTATTACAAGGGCACCGAGCAAGTCGGTGCTGATTCGACAAGAATCCTCTGCTCATACATGGCGAGCGGCGGAAAAGTTTTCAAGAACAATGACCCGGAAAGTGCGGCGCTGATACAGTGTTGCTGGCACAGAGAAAAGGCGGAAAAAGAATGCCCCCTTTTCGACGAGAATCTGGCAGACAGCATTCTGGACAAGCCAGACGCAGTTTCGAATGACAAGAGCGAAGATGACGAGGACGAAGATGTTGACGGGATCGAATTCAACGAAGGTGAAAAGCTTCAGATGCTTGCGGACGGATTCCGCAAGATGAGCAAGACGTGCCCCTACTACTCCAGCGAATATGGCAAGGTTGAGGTGAACTATCTCGGCGCTATGGAATTCGAATGTGAACACACCAAGATGATATTCGCAGAGGAAAGCAAAGCCGGCGAATGGCTTGAAAGCTGTTGCTCGGCACCGGAAAAGTGCTATCACTACCGTAAGGCTAAAGAAGAGGAGGGACAGCCAGTGGAACAGCAGACATTCACGACGGAGATTGCAGAAAAGGCGGATACTTCAATATCAACTGAACGTCAGGACAGAGCGGCGCAGCTTACGCAACGGATCATGGCCAATGGCAAGATAGCCGCAAGCTCCATGATAGAGATGGGGCGTGATCTCAAGACAGTCCGTGACGAGCGGCTCTTCACTGAGATGGGGTATGAGAATTTCGAGGAGTACTGCGAAAAGAAGATAGGCATAGGCAAGCGCCATGGCTATAACTTTATACAGATTTACGAGAAATTCGGCGAGGAAAAGCTGGGACAGCTTCAGCAGCTCGGTATTACCAAGCTGCTTGAAATTGCGAAACTGGACGACGAGGACGCCGATGACCTCATGCAGAATAACGATGTGAATGCCCTTTCAGTACGCGAACTCAGTGCAAAGGTGGACGAATACCGCAACAAATTCGAGCAGTTGACCTTGCAGCTCGAGGAAGAAAAGAGCAAAAACGCCGAAAGTGACTCCCTTGAATCGCAGGTTGAAGAACTTAGGAAGCAGCTTGAAGCTGCACGTCAGGCTAACGAGAACATGAAGTCAGGCGCACATAATGCGGAAAAGCACTTTGAAGAGCAGAAAGCAGCCTTGCTTAAGGAAAAGGAAGCGCTTTCAGAGCAGATCAGGGAGCTTGAAAGCCGACCGACTGAAAAGACAGAAATCTCCGAGGAAGAACGGAACGCACTCATTCAGCAGGGACGCGATGAAATGTGTAAAGAAAAAGACGAGGACTGGAGCAACGTCATTGAACTGGCAAGAAAGACGGCGACCCGAAATACAGAGAAGAAATTTACTGAGGAAATCAGCAGTCTCAAGATTCTGAACGATGAGCTGCGCAAGGTCGCTGACGGTGCCAAGGAGTCCACGAAGAAGTACAAGGACGAGCTTGAAAAACTGAAAGCCGAAAACACTGCTTTGCAATCGAATGCACAGGTGGTCGAGGCTCCTGCACCTGCTCCGACGAGCGGCGCACGGGATAAGGTAAAGTTCTACTTTAAGCAGATAGAAACAGCATTCGCTGCCGCGACAGAGGCTGTGTCCGAGGCTGATACCGAAGAGCGTGCCGAGCTTACTTCTGCGCTTAAGAAGGCGTTAGAGCGCATGGGCGCGATATTAGAACAGACCTAATAACGGGAATGCCAGATTGAATTCGGGTGGGGAACATTCCCTACCCGGAAACAATCCATGTTGAAAGGGGAGAAATTGTGAAGAAAAACAATGAAATCCAGAACAAGTGCGGTCATTGCAAGTATGCCTACGTCAAGAAGTACGGGACAAGCGTGTACTGCCAGATTCACGACGATACGCTTAAAGGCATCAGTTCAAAGGCTTGTGAGAAGTTCGAGGAACGACCGGATAGAGAAAAGGAGAGAGCAACATGACCAAAGAAGAACTTCTGAAAACAGCAAAGCCTATCCTTTTCAACACCGAGATGGTGCAAGCAATTCTGAATGGACTTAAAACAACGACAAGGCGGTATGTAAAAGCCAAGAGTAAAAACGCGTGTGGATTTTATGTTACATTCCGAGAGTCTGATGGCTCTTTTACGGGCGTATATGACTATGACGAAAACGGAAAGATGTTTGAAAGTCCACAGACACAACCAGCATACAAAGGCGATATTCTCTATGTTAGGGAATCATGGAGCTGGTGTCCTTGTTGGGACTGTGGTATGGAAACAGATGATGGCAAGTGCGCCGATCCCAACGGTCACAGAAGATACAATTCCGAAAAAAAGGAGTATGGATGCTATTATTTCAAAGCATCTGCTCATGCTGGAGAACAGCCTCCAGGTTTTGAACATTGGAAACCCTCAATACATATGCCGAAAGAAGAAGCCCGAATATTCCTGCGGGTAACTAATGTGAGGGTGGAAAAGGTGCAGGACGTTGTCACCGGTGATTACCGCACACCTGGCAACATCTACGCCGAGGGCTTGTACAAGCCCTGCGAGAAGTGTATGCATCACAACGGAGATTGCAAGGATTTCATCGGAGATAACACATGCCGGCTAGTTAACAGCTTTGCTGCCTTATGGAACGGAACGGTTTCTAAATCAGATCTTGAAGTATACGGTTGGGCGGCCAATCCATGGGTTTGGGTCATTGAGTTCGAAAGGATAAAGGTGGATTGAAATGGCTGATACAACAAACTGGCTCGAAAAGACCAAGGAAAGTTACAACGACTACTACAAAACATATCGTGCTGCGTGGTGCAGACGTTCCGGATTGCCGATGATGGACTCCTCCTGTTGGAAACAGATCCAGGTGGAGGATCTCTACACCGTTTTCCGTGCCAAGAAAAAGCACGTCAGCATTGATATGAAGCACGTTCGTGCATGGTACAGAGTTTGGAACGGCTATGTTCCCATGTTCCGAGCGTCACGGAAAGACGGTGATAACAGTGGCTGAACAGAGAAGAGCTCTTACTTCTTTTGAACGTCAGCAGATCTATGGTAAATTCGGCGGTCACTGTGCTTACTGTGGCTGCGAAATCACTATCAAGGATATGCAGGCAGACCATGTTATCCCGTTGCACCTTGGCGGCGCAGACGCTACCTCTAATCTCTATCCGGCGTGCCGGGCTTGTAATCACTACAAGTCCACGTTTGACGTTGAGAAATTCCGGGCAGTAATCGAACAGGCTCCGAATGTGCTTATGAGGGATAGCGCCACTTACAGAAACATCGCCAGATTTGGGTTAATTAAGCACCCTGATAATCCAACTGTACAATTTTACTTTGAAAGGAACAGCGAAAATGACTAACGAAAAATTAAAAGAAATTAAAGAGCGCTTGCTCGCAGAGAACGACAAACGGCGCCGTGTGGAACAGGAACAAGTCGATGCTTGTGCGAGATATTATGAGCGTGGCGTAAATGACGCGCTTGCAGCGGTATCGTTTGTGCGCCCCGAGCAGCCCACAAAGGAGGACACGGAATGAGCGAACACACCGAAGAATGCAGCGGCTGTCTTGCCGAATACAACGGCGAGTGCGCTGCCGAAACATGCAGAGGAAAGATAACACAGCTCGCTCACAGTACTGAGAAGTACACAGACAGCAAGGAACGGCACCAGAAAATGTACAAGCTGTCGGCTGATATGTTCCGGGAGTGTTTCAGCGAGAACTACGTTGATGAGGATACAGAGGAATGAGTGAATACATAACGCGCGAACGCGCATTGGAAATCCTGAACGATATAGGTGGCTGCGGCGCCGAGCCCGGAAGCTATACAGCAGGCTGGGACGAGGCGATAAACGCTGCGTACGAAGCGATACAGAGTGAGCCAGCCGCCGATGTTGCGCCGGTGGTGCATGCACATTGGATAAACGAGCCTCCTTATAGAGCGCTTAATGGGGATTTCAGGAAAACGCAGGAATGTTCGAGGTGTCATAGAACTTATGTCAGCGCCGGAAATGCTCAGTATTCCAATCATAAGTTCTGTGCAGAATGCGGCGCCAAAATGGACGGTCCGGTAGAGTGGCTGAAGCTGTGAAAAGCTCGAAGCGAATTTCTTTAGGCATAAACTGTGTTTGAGGTGATTAAGAGTGAAAGGAGAACTTAAGATACAGCGTGACCCGACCAGAAGAAAGTTCCGGTGTCCGGTATGGACTGTTACGCTTTTTGCGTGGGAGTTCCCACTCGATAAATTCAGAAAGCGCGTTGTAGCCGCAATACGTAAGATGGACGGGTTTGTCGGGTGGTGTGATCCCAAGGTGTTCTTCCATGAAGATGACAGAGGGATGCTTTATTTCGCACTTTTTGATAGCCAGGCACATGCAGAAGCTGCAAGAGATTTGATTCGCGTCGAGTTTCCAGAGCAGAGCGTTGGCGCAAATTGCTGCTTACATTATGCTGCAAAGGAACCTATCAAGCGGGAGTCCGAAAGTGATACGGGATTTACAGAATTCCTTGCAAAGATGATTCAGAATTCCGTAAATGAAGGTACCAAGCATAATGAGTAAAAAGCGATGCCATTTCTGCGAAGATTTCGCAATGCTGAAAAGCAAGGGTGATACTCTATCGGAAATAAAGTCGGTGTATTAAGCAACGCTGGTAAGAAAGTTGATCGTTAATGGCAGGGTTAAAAGCTGGTGCGACTATGGCAGTTACAAGCTGAGATTTTGTCCGGAATGCGGTCGGAAAATTGAACAGGAGGGACAATATGAATAACGACGAAAACGGGTATTACATGCCAATATACATGTGCAAGCTTTGTGGTGAAATCCTTGTAGGCGTAAAAGAGAAAATTACAGACAAGCACTTGGCAATTAGCATCACAGATGCAGTTGGTTGTCTTGGCAAAGGAGCATTTTCATGTGTGAGAAGAAAAACACCTCACACATGTGATGACGGTAGCATTGGCATTGCTGATCTAATCGGAATGAAGTATTTCGAGGAACAGAAATCATGAGCGAATACATAACCATAGGCGATTGTGCCGCGATATTCCAGGGACGCAACCTAGACAAATCCAAGCTGAACACCGAGGGCAGGGGAATCCCCTACATCGTTGGAGCGTCCAGCATGAAGGATGCCCGGCTGAAATGTGAAAAGTACTGTGAGAACTTTGAGAATGAAACGATATCCAAATTGGGTGATATCCTCGTTTCAACCGTAGGAACGCTTGGAAAGGTCGCGATAAACGATATAGGCGATTGCGTCCTTTCTAGACACGTCTGTGCGGTGCGATTCGTCCCAGAAATATTGCCCGAATACGGGCTGCTGTGCCTCTTGGCGTCGCTGGAATTGTGCATACCGCCTGACGATGGCACACAGACGGGATTTTCCCGGAAACTCGATTGCTCAGAGATTGAGAAACTGCCCTTGGTATACATCATTCCCGATAAGCAGCGTGAAACAGTTGAGAAGATGGTGCTGCTTGCATCATCATTCCAGAATATGAAGTCAGTAGACAAACTGGAGAATATGCCGGACAATCCGATCAAGTTGGCGGGTTGGTTCAAGAAAAGGGCTTCCAAGCTCATAAAAGAGCAGAACCATGCTCTTGATGAGATAGTAGCCAGCATCAAATCCGGGTGGGATGACGCCCCCGAGGAAATAATACAGCTTATGTTGGAGGACATAAAGACATGAGAATCGACAGCGCAATAATTGAAGTGCTTGCAAAAGCAGAGGTGAGCGGCAACACACTGCGCCTCACAGAACAGCTTGACCGAAAGACATATCAGCAGGTAAGCAAGGTGCTTTCAGCAATCGGCGGCAAGTGGAACAGCCCCAAGAAGTGCCACGTCTTCGCTGACGATGTAGAGGATATCCTGCAGAGCATTATCCTCACTGGCGAATACACCAGCGAGAAAACAGAGTATCAGTTCTTCCCGACCCCGGACGAGCTTGCTGCTGAAACGGTAAGACTTGCAAACATCACGCCTGACGATGTGTGCCTTGAACCTTCGGCAGGCAGAGGAGCGATTGCCAAGTATATGCCTGGCTGTGACTGCGTGGAGCTTAATCCTAAGAACCGTGCTTTCCTCGAAGAACAGGGGTTCAAACTGGTGTACGATGATTTCATGACATTTGAGCCGGACAAGAAGTACAGCGTAATCGTCATGAACCCGCCGTTCACCAAGCAGCAGGATATTATACACGTCACCAAGGCAATTCACATGGCTACACGCTGCGTTGTTGCAATCATGTCGGCGTCGGTGCTGTTCCGCACTGATAAGCGCACGGCAGGGTTCCGAGCCCTTGTGGAAAGTTACGGCGGTACCATTGAGCCGCTGCCGGAAAGCTCGTTCAAGGAGAGCGGCACGGCTGTGAACACTTGCAGAGTGGTAGTTAATAAGGGGTAAAAAGGAGTACCAACATGATAATTAAGAAACTCGCAAAGCTCGTGAAAAAGACACATTACCTTGGCATAACCTCTACGATCAACGAGCGGTCACAGCAGTGGCTCGGAGGAAATTGGGGCCTTTACGATATTTCCGATTTGCCCTCAATAACGTATGGACAGGCTTGTGCAATGTTCGATTTCAATGCAAAGACAATCGACAATACATGGGACGATAGCGACGGAGCGTGTATACTTGCCCAAAAGGTTGAAACGGCCTGCAAATACAGAAGATTTGAAGCCGACGAAATCGAAATACACTCCACATTCTTCGGAGAAGAAGAGATGAAAGTCGTTGTCGACAAAGACCAGACTGCGTTTGCGTTTATTCCCGCCGAGCTGCTTTCGCCCATCGTTGAAACAGAATATACACAAAAGGTGCTTATTCAGGGCGAGGACGATGCTACATATCTGCTTGTATACAACGGTTTACAGTTGGTTGCAATGATTCCGTCACTTCGTATTCCAAAGGGAATGGTGGACTCCTGGCAGGAATCTCAGACCAAGATATACAACTGCATGAGCCTTTATCTGAATATTTTGGCAGCTGAGGAGGAACGCAGAGCGGCAAGCGACTCCGAGGTCGAACATCAGTACACGTTCGACGAGAACGAGGATACGGAGGACGAGGAAGATGCTGAATAATTTATGCATGCAGGGCAACCTTGGAGCAGCGCCCGAGCTGAACACATCGCCGAGCGGCATATCAAGCGTTTCTTTCCGGATAGCCGTCAAGCGCAATTACAAAGAACCTGACGGAAGCTACAAAACGGATTGGTTCTCCTGCGTAGCTTTCCGTCATACAGCCGAGTTCATCTGCAATCATTTCGGCAAGGGCGATATGATAATAATCAACGGCTCTTTGAGAACCAGCGAATACACCGACAAAGCAGGAAATAAGGTCAGCAAAGCCGAAATCTATGTGGAGGGTGTGAATTTCGGCGGTTCAAAGACATCAAGCGCACCGAGCGGCGCAAAGGAACAGCCCGCTGCTCCAGACCCACCGCCCATAGCCAGAAACAATGCACCGGACGATGATTACCCATTCTGATGGAGGATAAAATGAATAACGAAATAGGAAGTCAGTTGAAAATTTTACGAGAAAGAAAAGGCTTAACCATTGAGAGGGTAGCCTATGCTGTTGATAAAATCCCCAGCGAGGTCGAGTTTTGGGAGAGCGGCAAGCTCAAGCCCTGCGCCGATGCGAAGAGAAAGCTGGAGTTCCTGTTTAGCTGTTTCGGCGACGATCACAAGGAGCTTGCAAAGGTAAACGAGGAAAACTATTCCGACTTTTTCAATCATCCAGAATGCGTTGACGTTCCTGAAAATTTCCCATCTTGGCTCAAGGCACACGGCTTTTTCGCTGCTCCAGCCTCCCTTGGACATCATGGAAACCAGCGCGGTGGACTTTATATACACTCTAGGCAAGTTGCAGTCGAATTGGAGAAATATACGCGAAACCTCGGATTGCAGTGGAACGACAGCAGGAGCGCTTGGCTCGTCGGAATGTTCCATGACCTTTGCAAGGTCGATGATTACTGCTACAACTGGGTCGGCGACAAGTGGGAATGGAACAAGAACCAGATACTCACAGGTCATGGTGAAAAGTCATTGATAATGCTCCAGCGGCATATCACTCTTACCGAACAGGAGATAGCGTGTATTCGCTGGCATATGGGCTCGTTTACAGACCAGAAAGAATGGGAGTATTACGGCAGAGCGGTCGAACGGTACCCGGCCGTACTCTTTACTCACACTGCCGATATGTACGCGTCGCGCGTTCTGGGGGTATAAATGCAGCACATAGAAGATAACGAACAGATGATACTTATTCGCTGGGCGCAGTTCGAAAGCGGCAGACACCCCGAGTTGTCGTTGCTGTTTCATGTCCCCAACGGCGGCAAGCGCAGTAAGGTCGAAGCCGCAAGGTTCAAGGCGATGGGAGTGCAGGCGGGTGTTCCCGACCTGTTCCTCCCTGTTCCGCGCGGAGCTTATCACGGACTGTTTATCGAGATGAAAGCTCCCAAGGGGAGAACGTCTAATGCACAGAACACATGGATAGAAAAGCTGAAGAACAACGGATATGCAGTCGAGGTGTGCTATGGATTTGAGTCAGCTCAACAAACGCTGCTTTCATACCTTGACGAAAAATAGCTGTTTGCAATCAATTTCAACAAGGAGGTGTAGCTTATGGCTAAGAAGAGAAATTGCAGGCGGACGCCGGAAGAGGCAGGTATACACGAGGAGGCTGTAAAACTCCGCAAAATGACCGACGTTCAGCTTGTCGAAAAGGTTCGTTCTGCATCTGTGGCGGCAAGTGAGCTGCCTACAGCATTTGAGGAGCAGGCAACTTCGACCAAGAGTGTTGCTGAATCCCTCGAGGCATTCGCAAATGCCAATATTCCGGGCGTGGGGAAGATAACACTCAAGAAGATGAAAACATTCGCAAAAGACAACGGATATCTTTAATAAAGGGGATTGGACGATATTATGACGGTAGAAGAATTAAATAAATATTACCTGCTGGAGGACGCTATTCGAGATGATAAAGAGAGAATTGCGAGGATTGAAGCAAAACTCTGTGGTTCCAGCGTCTTCGATACGAGCGGTGTTCCGAAGAATCCTACGCCGCGCAACCATACCGAGGACAGCTTTATCGAGCTGGCACACCTCAAGACAGAGCTTGGCAATGAGGTCAAGGAGTATGAGGCTTTGAAAGTCAGGATCGAGCGGTATATCGCACGTATCACCGACCTGCTTATTAAGCGCATCATGGAGAAGCGAGTTCTCAAGCATAAAAGCTGGAGGACTGTTGCGGAGGAGCTCGGTGGGGGGAACACCATCGACTCCGTCAAGAAGATGTACTATCGCTACATATCGGACAATCCTGATTAAGTTGTCACCAATGTCCCCCATGTCCCGTCCAATGCGTGATATAATGAAAACATAATCAGATGCAATGCACTCCTCAATTTTTGCGTTCTCGCCCGGCGCAATATAAAATTGAGGAGGTTTTATGTTACCCAGGAAAAAATGTGAAGAAATCAAAGCGGTTGAGATGCCGCCTATCAAGGAGTATCTGAAAGAGATACAGCGCGACGGCAGCGAACTTGGAGCCGATGAGGTGTTAAAGGACACGCTCAAATGGCTTGATTCGCGCGGGATGAAGAACGCTGTATCAATGCAGATGGTCGAGCAGTATGCATTCTCCGTGGCTCGATGGATACACCTTGAGCGGCTTATCTCAAAGTATGGCTATATCGCCAAGCATCCGACCACCGGTGCACCTATTCAATCTCCGTATGTAGTGATGGCTCAATCTTACATGAAACAGGTCATCGCGATACGGAGTGAAATCAATCTTCAGCTTAAAGAATCACGTCCCGCGCCGACGACGTACGTTCGGGAGGTGGTTTACGGTGAGTAACGAACTGAACTATTACCTTGCGGACGTGGAGGAGCTTATCCCCTATGCGCGAAATGCCAGGACGCATTCCTCTGCACAGATAACACAAATTGCCGCGTCAATAAAAGAGTTCGGGTTCCTCGCCCCTATCGTCATTGCCGAGGATAACACGATTTTGTGCGGTCACGGCCGCTTTTATGCCGCACAAAAGCTAGGCCTAAAGAAAATACCCTGCGTCAAGGAATCACACCTCACCGAGGCGCAGAAACGCGCATATATCATCGCAGACAATAAGCTGAGCATTAACGCAGGCTGGGATGATGAGTTGCTTGCTGTGGAGCTGTCAGACCTGCAAGGCGAGGGCGTTGACCTATCCATCACAGGTTTTGACGAAAAGGAACTTGCGGACTTATTCGATGATAAAAGCAAATCTGATGTTGAAGATGACGGGTACGACCTGTCAGCCGCATTGGAGAAAGCGGCATTTGTACAGCGCGGCGATATCTGGACGGTAGGCAGACACCGCCTGATGTGCGGCGACGCCACCAGCGCCGATGATGTTGCCGCACTGATGGGTGGCAAGCGCGCGAACCTGCTCCTGACAGACCCGCCGTATGGCGTATCGTTCAAATCATCGAGCGGCTTGACCATTCAGAATGACAGCATAAAGGACGAAGATTTCTACAGCTTCCTTAAATCGGCTTTCAGCGTGGCGGTCGACTGCCTCGAAAAGGGAGCGGCGGCATACATCTTCCATGCTGATACGGAAGGACTGAATTTCCGCCGGGCTTTCGTTGACGCTGGCTTTCATCTCGCTGGCTGCTGTATCTGGGTCAAAGATAGTCTGGTTTTAGGTCGGAGTGACTATCAATGGCAGCATGAGCCGGTTCTGTATGGATTCTTGCAAAACGGCAAGCACTCATGGTATTCCGACCGAAAGCAGACCACCATCTGGAACTTTGCCAAACCCAAGAAGAACGCGAACCACCCTACCTCGAAGCCCCTTGACCTTTTATCATACCCCATTCAGAATTCCTCACAGGAAAATGCTATCGTGCTTGATACGTTCGGAGGGAGCGGCTCAACGCTTATGGCGTGCGAGCTGACAAACCGGATATGCTATACGATGGAGCTGGACGAGAAGTACGCTTCTGTTATCCTGCGGAGATACGTTGATGATACTGGACGCTCCGACGATGTATTTGTCGAACGTGCCGGCGAAAGAATCCCATATGCTTCACTTGCAAAGGCGGTGGAGCATGAGTGAACTAACTTTAGGCAGTCTATTTGATGGCAGCGGCGGCTTTCCCCTCGGAGGAATGCTTGCGGGAATAATTCCGCTGTGGTCCTCGGAAATAGAACCGTTTGCCGTCCGTGTCACAACAAAGCGACTGCCTCAAATGAAGCATTTCGGCGACGTGTCTGCGCTAAACGGTGCGGAACTACCGCCTGTCGATATTATCACATTTGGCAGTCCGTGTCAGGATATGAGCATTGCCGGAAAGAGGAGCGGCTTGGACGGTGCACGTTCCAGCCTGTTCTATGAGGCAGTCAGGATAATCAAGGAAATGAGGTGTGCAACAAATGGCAAATACCCGCGATACTGCGTGTGGGAGAACGTTCCCGGAGCATTCAGCTCAAACGGCGGTGAGGACTTTCGGTGCGTCCTCGAAAGCCTGTGTAAAATCAAAGATGAAACCGTTTCTGTTCCTCAATATGAGGGATGGACAACAGCGGGATATATCATGGCAAAAGACTTCTCCATTGCCTGGAGAGTCCTTGACGCTCAATACTGGGGAGTACCCCAGCGAAGAAAACGCATCTACCTTGTCGCAGATCTTGATTCCGAACGCGCCGGAAAGATACTGTTTGAGTCAGAAGGCGTGTCGGGGTATTCTTCTGAGAGCTTCCGCGCGTGGCAAAGAACTGCCGCCGCTGCTGAGGGCGGCATTGGAGCGGCAAGCGGGGGCTTAATGAACGCTGCCGGCTTTTGCGCGGAGCATTCGGCGAAAGCACGTGGAATCGGCTACGAGGAAGAAACCTCGCCCACGCTCCGCGCTGGGACGATACCAGCAACTGTCTACGAAAATCATTCACAGGACACACGGTATACCGGACCGCTTGATGTCGCTCCAACAGTAAGTTCGACCTATGGAATGGGCGGGAACAATCAGCCGTTTGTTGTGACCAAAGAAACGAGATGTTTTGATGTAAGATTTACCTCCGAGGGAACAAAGAATGCCAGGCATAATTGCTATGAAACTACTACGTCGCGGACAATAGATACCGGCGGTAATGCGCCGGACTCCAACCAAGGCGGGGTTGCTGTTGTATCCGTTCAAGGCTCGATGATAGGCAGGTCGGACAAGAACGGTCCGAAAGGCAGCGGAGTGAACGAGGACGTTTCTTTCACGCTGAATGCTACCGACCGTCACGCTGTAGCTTTTTCTCCAGCGCGGGTGTACAGCACGAGCAAGAACTCATACCACACAGAAGCTACCGAGAATGTTGCAGGCACTCTTGTGGCATCTGATTATAAGGATCCACCGACCGTTGCGGAAGAACCTCAATACATCGTCCGGCGGCTCATGCCTACGGAGTGCGCCCGGCTGCAAGGCTTTCCGGATTGGTGGTGCGCCGACCTCGGAACAGCGGAGCCGACCGATGGTGAGCTTGAATTCTGGCGGCAGGTATTTGAAACCCATCGTAATATAACGAGCGGCTCGAAGAAGGCAAAGTCAGATAAGCAGCTTCGCGCATGGCTTAAAAGTCCTCACAGCGATTCAGCGGAATACAAGCTGTGGGGGAATGGCGTTGCTTTGCCCTGCGTTTTCTTTGTCCTTTCGGGCATTGTTTACTATTCACAGTTGAATGTTGAAAGTTTGTGAGTTTATTCTCTTGATATGTGTCCCTTTCGGAGTTAATATATAGCTGGTCAGCAGGCAGCACCGAGCGGCATAATATACACATAATTCCGCTGTACATTTCGTGTAATATATTGTTCCTAAACCGCTTGATATTATCTCGCTTTAGAGTTAATATGTACACACCGAAAGGGAAAACAAAGCCAAACGGAGGACACGACAATGAAAAACACACAGGTACAGATTGAGGGCATTAAGAACCAGACCATAGGCGTTGAGGTCGAGATGAACAACATAACAAGAGCGAAAGCCGCGCAGATCGCCGCTGAGTTCTTCGGAACGCATCGCCACGAAAACACCGCCGGCCGCAACGGATACTGCACCTTCTCCGCTTGGGACAGCGAGGGTCGCGAGTGGAAATTCCAGAAAGACGTAAGCATTCACGGGCCTGACGGTGAAAAGTGCGAAATGGTCACTCCGATCCTTACATACAGCGATATCGAAACACTTCAGGAACTCATTCGCCGACTTCGCAAGGCAGGAGCCAAGAGCGACGCAACAAGGGGCTGCGGGGTACACGTTCACATCGGCGCACAGGGACACACGCCGCAGAGCCTCAGAAACCTCGCCAATATAATGGCAAGCCACGAAAGCCTTTTAGCAAGTGCCCTCAACCTTGACAGAGGAAGAATGAACCGCTACTGCCGCACGGTAAGCCCCGCATTCCTCGAACAGCTCAACCGCAAAAAGCCCCAGACCATGGCGGAGCTTGCGGACATCTGGTACACTAGCCAGAACGCAAGCTACGGCCGGTCAGCGCACTACAACGACAGCAGATACCATATGCTTAACCTGCACGCCACTTTCACCAAGGGTACGGTTGAGTTTAGACTTTTCCAATTCGACGCACCGAGCGGCACAAAGCAGAATGGGCTTCACGCAGGACAGCTCAAGAGCTACATACAGCTTTGCTTAGCGCTCAGCGCGATGGCAAAGAACGCAAAGAGTGCAAGTCCCAAGCCCCAGCAGGTGGACAATCCTAAATACGCGATGCGCACTTGGCTCCTTCGCCTTGGATTTATCGGGAACGAGTTCAAGACCGCAAGAGAAACCTTCACGAACCGCCTGAGCGGCGACGGAGCTTTCCGAAACGGCAGAACTGCATGACCCCGGCAAACCTCCCCTGACCGCTTCGGCGGTCTTAGGGTGGTAGAAGGGCAATTCTTCAGAAAGGACGTATTTTTATGAAAGAAAAACTCTACTTGGCTTATGGCAGCAACCTCAACATTGTTCAGATGATCATACGCTGTCCAGACGCAAAATTCTACGGAACGGCTGAAATCAAAGACTATGAGCTCCTCTTCAAAGGGAGCAAGACCGGGGCATACCTGACCATTGAGCGGCGCAAAGGCTCTAGCGTGCCCGTGGGCGTATGGGCGGTCACAGAGCGCGACATTAGCGCCTTAGACCGCTACGAGGGTTTCCCTACATTCTACTACAAGAAGGAATTCCGACAGCAGATATGGGGTAGGGACGGCGAGGATTTGGGCGTGCGCGACTGCTTTGCTTACATCATGCATGAGGATAGGCAGATAGGGATACCAAGTCCGGTGTACATCAACACTTGCAGAGAAGGCTACAAAGATTTCGGATTTGATATCAATATCTTGATGGACGCAGTAAAGAGAAGCGAGGAGGCAGCACTATGAAAAAAACAACATCAAGAAGAGCGGCGCAATGCCCCAAGTGCAGCGCGATTTATACCGCACCGCCTGCAATATCGCGCGATGACGGTCACACGCTCATATGCCCGGAATGCGGCACAAGAGAGGCTTTGAAGAGTATCGGAGTGTCAGCCGAGGAGCAGAGCAAGATCATCGACATCATTCACCGCTGCTACAAAAGGTAAAATACACATGATAGCCGCGAAATCTTTGTGCAGGATATTCTTTTGCAATCGCTTGCAATTTCGTCCCTTTAGAGTTAATATGGACACACCGAAAGGAAATACACATCAAGCAGGAGGAAAAGAATATGTGGACAAAAGGTGCAATAGGAATACCGAGCAGCAACGGCGGCATGACATCGGTGAGCTACTGGGTGAAACACTACGAGAACGAAAGCCAGTTCGGAATTGACAACGGCAGGATCTCAAAGCTAACACTTGTCCAGGACAGCAAAGTAGTGTACAACTACGACCGAGGCGAGGACATCGAACCTCAGACATCAGAAGCGGAAAAGGCGCTTGCTATCCTGCTGAAAGAGTACAACTGACACCTCAACACGGCATCAATAAAATGGCAGAGAGCGGCGCAAGGGCGCTGTTCCTGCCTTTTGCCGATGTGAACCCCCCTCAAGGTACTGTGACCCGGGGGCGGGGTGAGGTGAGGCTCGCCGACGCCCAATTTTCGCCTAGTCATGGAGAAAAAAACGGGTCACTTGAATTGAAAAAAATATTTTTGGGGGTATTAGAAAAATGGCAAGGAAAAAAGCACAGGAAACCGAGGTCAAAAAAACGGTGTCGGAGGCGGCTACAAAGCCAGTTCCGGGCGGGGCAAAAGCCACGCCTAGCGGCAAGAAAACGGCGAAAAGCGGAGCGAAACCCGCTAAAAGTAGTGAAAAAGGCGGTTCAAGCGGAGCGAAACAGACTAAAAGCACCGCGAAAGGAAGTGCGGACACCAAGCGCAAGGCTACGAAGAAAACAGCGCCGGAAGCCGCCGCAGATAAGCCAGCGCGCACGCCACGCAGAAAAGCGGCTGATGTTCCCTCTGTGAGCGGCGACAGTGCGGTTCTTAACGCGGCGGCAAGGCTGGATGCTATGGAGGAAGAAGCGCGTACAGAGGCGGCACAGGACGCACGTCCCGCGACCTCGGAGCCGGCGGGGATCATTTACTCGCTGAAAGCTGGAGCGCAGATATTCGTGAAGACCGCCGACATTGTAGCGGCGACCGGAAAGACTACGTCATGGATCCGCGACATAACAGCGCGCGGGATCATCAAGGAAACCAAGACAAAGCATGGTACGCTCTACGACTTTACGCAGACCATGAGGGCTTATTGCGCGTCGCTGGAATCGCGCCGGAGCGATGATGATACCGCTGATGTGGAGCTTAAGCGGAAAAAGGCAGAGGCAAAACTCAAGGAGTCCAAGGCGGTCATCGCGGAAATGCAGGCAAAGGAATTCCAGGGCAAAATGCACCGTTCAGAGGACGTACAGAAAATGACCGCCGACCTGCTCTACTTCGTTCGCGGCGGGCTTGTGGCTCTTGCCGGAAGATGTGCCACTGACTGCGCTGCGTCCTCCGAGCCTGCCGAGGTGCAGAAGATCATTGAGCATGAGGTTCATGAGATCCTTAAGGACTTATCCGAATACAAGTATGATCCGAAAAGATATGACGAGCTGGTGCGGCAGCGGACTAACCGTGAACTTGACGCTGACTTCGACGATGGAGAAGATGAAGAATAAATCGGCGTGAAGTTAGTAAGCACCGGATTTCAGAGGGTGGATACAGCTTATTCGATAATATCTTTTTCAGATATTTTTGCAATTTGTCCCGAATGTCCCCCATGTCCCTTTATATTTGTGATACAATATAATCGAAAAAATACCGTTTGAGGCGACGGACACAGAGCCAACATTCAACCAGTCTGATCACCGCGCCCAAGCGGTATTTTTGTTCGATTCAAACATAGTAATAGCGCGGACTTGCAACATCGCGCAGACGATACAAGGCGCAGGGGCTTTCTCCTTTGACCCTGCGCAGATTTCAGAGCCGCACAGTGCCGCGCCTTAGCGCGTGCGGTGCAAATCCGCAGGCTCTTGTCAAGACGTTGTGTATACAATACACGGCACAGGCGCGGACTACTCATCCGTTCGCGGTGAAACAGAGGTAGTGCGGGAGCGCATTATCCGATGTGGAACTGTGGTGTTCGTGTGGCAGTAGCTCAGTTGGTAGAGCCGGGGAAAGCACACCCCGTGTCGGCGGTTCAAGTCCGCCCTGCTGTCTTGGGACGGTGGTATATGTCGGGATACGGTCATGGTAAAAAGTCAGTATTTATACTGGTTCAGCCCACTGCCGGCGGGTTCAATCCCCGCTACCGCCCGCTAATTGTTTGTCCCGCTTTTGTGCGGGCGGTGTTTCCTTTCCATGCTCCCGGCGTGCGCCAACGCTCCGGGAATATCAACCATCGCTGTGCATGATCAGGTGCGACAAATGTGGTGTTAAATCTTCTTTTGGTGATTCAGTTTCATTTGGGTGTTGCCGGTGTTGCTATCGCAACGGTAATTTCTCAATGTATATCGTGCATTTTGGTATTACGCTGTCTATACCTTTCCGATGGAAGTTATCAGCTCCGCTTCAATAAATTAGGTATGAAAACGCGCTATGTAAAGCAAATATTCCAAATCGGTATTCCAGCCGGAATCCAAAGCACGATCATTAATTTTTCGAATGTTCTGCTTCAGTCCTCTGTCAACTCTTTTGGTTCTGTTGCAATGGCAGGCTACACTGCCGCCAATAATATTTTGGGATTTTTGTATGTATCTGTGAATTCCATTACACAGGCCTGCATGAGTTTTACAAGCCAAAATTATGGTGTACGTAAATTTAAGAGAATGGATAAAGTGTTATTAGAATGCTTAGGACTGACGGTAATTGTTGCTCTCGTTTTGGGTGGTGGATCCTATCTTTTCGGTGCGGAACTAATGCACATTTACACTAAGAGCACCAATGTCATAGAGTGCGGTATAGATATTATGTTATATACAACCGTCACATATTTCTTATGCGGTATCATGGATCTGCTGCCGGGGGCATTGCGAGGCATGGGGCATTCCACCGTGCCAATGATCCTTTCGGTGATTGGCACGGTAGGCACCAGAATTGTATGGATCTATGTCATTTTCCCATGCCATAGATCATTAGACTTTTTATTTATTTCCTACCCGGTGTCGTGGCTCCTAACCATTGTCATGCAGGTGATCTGTTTTTATTTCGTACGCAAAAAGGTGCACAATAGCTAGCTGCTCCACCCAGCTCCTGTTCAATCCTGAGAAGCCGGTTGTACTTTGCAACTCGCTCACTTCGGCTCGGTGCACCGGTTTTAATCTGTCCGCAATTCAAGGCAACTGCCAGATCTGCTATCGTCGTATCCTCTGTCTCTCCGGAGCGGTGGGACATAATACTCGTATAACCAAACTGTTTGGCAAGCTTGATCGCTTCCATCGTTTCCGATAAGGTTCCGATCTGATTGAGCTTAATTAGGATTGAATTACCACAGCCTTCTGCAATTCCCTTTGCAAGCCGTTTCGTATTCGTGACAAACAGATCGTCCCCCACCAACTGTACTCGATCGCCGAGTTCCTGTGTCAATTTCTCCCAGCCAAGCCAATCCTCTTCATCCAGTGGATCTTCAATAGAAATGATAGGATATCGTTCCACTAATGACTTCCAATGCGCGATCAACTCCTCGGAGGAATATCTCACCCCGGATTTTGGAAGCAGATACATCCCCTTTTGATCACTTTTCCATTCACTTGCCGCTACATCAATAGCAATCCGGAAGTCGTTTTCCGGTTCGTACCCTGCCTCTTTGATCGCATCGAGAATACATTCTATTGCCTCTTCATCACTCTGCAAATTTGGTGCAAATCCACCCTCGTCACCAACAGAGGTTGCCAAACCTTTTCGTTTTAATAAGGCAGCCAATGCATGAAACACTTCTGCGCTCCAACGCAGCGCCTCGCGGAATGAGTCCGCTCCCACCGGCATGATCATAAACTCCTGTACATCTACTGTATTGGCCGCATGCGCACCACCGTTCAAAATGTTCATCATCGGCACAGGCAGTTTTGTACCGGATACGCCACCCACGAAACGGTAAAGTGGCATCTTTAACGATTGTGCGGCTGCTTTTGCCGTTGCAATAGAAACCGCCAAGATCGCATTCGCTCCAAGCACGGATTTGTCTGCTGTGCCATCTTTACGCAGCATTACTTGATCGACCGCATACGTATCAGACGCATCCATCCCACGCAAAATACCATTGATAACGTGATTAATATTATCAACCGCCTGCAGCACACCTTTCCCACCATACCGTGTATGATCTCCATCCCGAAGTTCCAATGCCTCAAATTCTCCGGTAGATGCACCACTCGGCGCAGCCGCCCGTCCTATCGTTCCATCCTGCAGAGTCACTTCTGCCTCTACGGTTGGATTCCCTCTAGAATCCAAAATTTCTCTGCCTGTAACACGTTCAATCTGCAATTGTTTAAGCACACTGATCACCATACCTTTCTTACATTCTATTTTTGATCAGTGTTTCCATTATTTATCATTCTATACAGATTCTCATCAAAAAGCCGCCTTATAGATCTCCAGCAACTGCTCCTCGCTTAATGGAATATAATTGTTTTTCAAAAGTCGCAGCTGCGTATTTGCAACATCTTTCGCAAATACCGGAAGATCTTCTTCTTTTACACCAAAGTTCTTTAATGGCTCGCTCTGCAGCACATCATCCATCAGCGCATATAACTTGTCTAGTGCTTCCGTCTGATCTACGCCCAAAGTCTCTGCGATAACCGCCTCGAGATCATTAATTCGCCCTGTCGGTTTGATCTCTTTATATTTTTTCATAACAGAGGCAAACATAAGCTGGTTCGACTGACCATGCGGAATATGATAGACCGAACCAAGTGGATATGCACACGCATGCACTGCAGCACATCCGGCGTATCCAAACCCAAGGCCTGCCCAGTTGGATGCTTTCAAGAATTCTGCTGCGTATTCTTTCCACGCATCTCCACCTCCTGCTGCAACTGCTTTCGACCAACAGAAAAGAATTGTCTTTAATGCTTCTGTCGAAAAAACTCTGGAAATGCTGCATCCGTTTGGACTAAGGAACGACTCTACGCTATGTACCATTGCATCGATCGAAGATGTTGCAAAAATCTTGTACGGAAGGGACGTAAGCAGATTTGTGATCAATACTGCTTTGTCCGGCAGCATCGCATTCGAGGCAAGTCCCATTTTTACGCCTTTGCTAACACGATTGATGACAGATATATTCGTAACTTCACTTCCGGTTCCGCAGGTTGTTGGAATGATAATAAGTGGATGTATTTGTTTCAAGGTGTCCACATTATCGTACAGATCATCTACGGTATCGTCCGGGCCGGCAACTGCGATCACTTTCGCAATATCAATTACTGTGCCACCGCCGACTGCAATGATCCGATCATATTTTTTGTCTCGAAGGGCATTGAGAATTGCGTCGACATCTCCGTCGGTCGGTTCCCCCTTGCTGTATTTTTCACGAAATAATGTCTGTACCCCGGTGTTTAACTCTGCAATATAATCCTGATATGTATGCTCACCGCACAACACCAGATCATCCGATCCCAAATCGGCATCAGCCGCAAACTCAGCAAATGTATCAAATTCCTCAATTTCTGTTTTTATCGAAAATCCTTTCATCGTAATCCTCCATTTCTATCTGCGCCTACATACAAAAGGTATTTTAGCACTGTCTGCGCCTCATACTGCAGCATCTACAGTATCTTCCGCCGCTACATATTTCTGCTCGACAATATCAATGATCAGCTCCGCTGTCTTTTCCCAGCCAAGAAGACTGCTGTCGATCAATATATTTCTTGTATGACGATCGCCACGTTTCTTGCCGGTAATGTAAGCATGACGAGCATGCTGTGCCTTCTCAACCTCTTCCCACTTCGCAGTTGCTTTTCGTTCATTCATCCCCTCTTTCGCCATAACAGCAGCAACTTCTGCTTTTTCCGGCGCATAGATAAAGACATTTAAGACGTCATCTCTATCCCGCAAAATATAATCACTGCTTCGACCAACGATAACGCAGGAAGATTTCTCCGCAAAATCATGAATTGCCTGAAACTGTGCATCAATGACTCGATTTGATAAGTTCGCATAGCGAACACCATAAGAAGTATCAAAGCCATAACGAACGCCGATCTTGGCATCTGCCTCCTCGACCAATCCTTTGGCAACACCAATCCTCTCAACGACCTTATCCACCAAGTCTCTATCATAGTACTCTATTCCAAAATGATCGGCAACCATTTTGGCGATTTCCGGACCGCCGCTTCCGTATTCACAGCCAACTGTTACAACAAAATGTTTGCCCGTATATTTCTTGGTCTGCTGTTCTGCTGTCTTATCTGCAGCATCTGCGGTACTCGTTTCACTTACAATAAAAATGTCACGGCCAAATTCGGCACCATACTTGCTCTTAGAATAAAAGTAAAAGAACACACCAAGTGCAAGCCAAGCTCCTACAACGATCCATTCCTGCCATACAAGTGCGGCTGAAAAAGATGCCGGAATGATGTATAACAACGTCATAAAGGCTGCCATGGCAACTGCCATTACGCCAACAAATTTGCCCGCTTTTGCCTTGTACGGTCTATCCATGTCCGGCTTCGTCTTTCGCAAAATACAAAACGAAATGGATACGAACATATACGCAATAACACAGCCAAACGATGCAGCATCGACAAGCCATACAAGAACACCTCTACCAAAGAATGGGGCAATACAGCAGGCAATTCCGCAAAGAATAATTGCTGCTTCCGGTGTTTTATTTTTGCCAAGTTTACCAAACATTTTTGGGATCATCAGCGACTCACCCATGGAATACAGCGCACGGCTTCCACCCATCAAGAATGAATTCCAAGAAGTAATGATACCGCACAGACCACCAATAATGAGAACCTTGCCCATGAGTGGTGTATGAAATGCGATCTCGATCGCTTTGGCAGAAACAAGCCCATTCTGTGAAGCCATCTCCTTTGCAATGGCACTGCCCGGCATGATATAGCACACAGCAAAAATGATAAGCAGATACCAGGCAACTGCCAAAAAGATGGACAATAACATGATCTTTCCAATCTTTTTGTATGGAACATTAATTTCTTCTGCCGCCTGCGGAATAACATCAAAACCAATAAACAGGAACGGTGTCATACATGCAGCCTTGAATACACTTCCCAGTGTGTTACCGGTAGATGCCTGCCACATCTGACCGGTCACGTTTCCACTATCGCCATTGATTGCAGAGCCAACAACCAAGAGGATTCCGGCAATTGCAATGATCGCCGTAAGAATCGTCTGCAAAACAGCTGCTGTCTTGGCACCTTTAATATTGATCAATGTGATCAATATTGCAACACCTACACCTAACAAAATCGTTGTAAGATAAATGTCTTTGCCAGCGATGGTGTATAAATATACCTGATTAAATTTTGGAAATAAGTATGTAATTACGGTTGGGAGCGCTGTTGCCTCAAAGGCTGCTGTCGCAACATAGCCCAATATGATCATCCACGTACATACGAACGATCCTGTCGGTCCCATCGCACGATAACTAAATACATGCTCGCCACCACACTGCGGCATTGCTGATGTCAATTCTGCATAAGTAAGTCCGACAAAAAATACCATCAGACCACCAATCAACATTGCGATGATCGATCCCATAAATCCCGATGTTGTGATCCAATCGCCTGAGTTAATGACCCAGCCCCAGCCTATCATGGCGCCGAAGGCGATAACGAGGATGTCCCACGACCCCATTACCTTATCAAATTTTGAATTCTGCTCCATAACGTTTCCTCCAATTATTTCTTAAGACGAATACGTTATCATTTTTTTGTGATAACCTGTTCATCTGTAATGTGATTTACCTGTTCAAAAAAGATGTCAGGGCGCAGTTGTTGTGCGTTCCCTGACATCTTCGTCAAGTTTCGGTTATGTAACCGGCTTTATGCAATTGCTTCTTTAATAGCTTCCTCAAAGATCTCAAGACCTTTTTCCATCTGCTCATCTGTCATTGTAAGCGGTGCTAAGAAGCGGATTGTATTACTTGCAAATCCACAACTTTCCAGCAGCAGACCTTTCTGCATTGCATTTCTGACAATGTCTGCAACCAGCTTTGTTGCCGGCTCTTTTGTCTCTCTATCGGTAACGAACTCGATGCCGATCATTGCGCCAAGACCTCTGACATCACCAATTACATCGTATTTATCTTTCAATGCATTGTATCTGTTCATAACTACATCACCAATATGTCTTGCCTTAGCTGCATAATCGTCTCTCTGCATAATATCCATGACTGCCAATGCAGAAGCACACGCAAGTGGGTTACCACAAAAAGTACCACCAATCGTGCCTGCCGGTGCTGCATCCATTACCTCCGCTCTCGCTGTGATTGCAGAAATCGGAAGTCCGCCGCCTAATGATTTGGCAGTAGCGATAATATCCGGTGCCGCACCAGCCTCCTTCCAATATTCAGAAGCATAATACTTACCGGTTCTGCAGTTACCGCACTGCACTTCATCTGCGATCAGTAAAATGCCATTCTCATCACAGATTTTACGAATTGCTTTGACCCAAGCGATCGGAGCCGGAATAAATCCGCCCTCACCCTGTAACGGCTCAACAAGCATACATGCAATTTCATTGGCAGGTGCACCCTCATCAAAAATCTTATTCAGCTCATCAATATAATACTGAATTGCCTCTTCCTCAGTGTATCCTTTCGGTGCACGGTATAAATAAGGATATGGTGCACGGTAAATGCTTGATGGGAAAGGTCCCATGCCAACTGCATAGGTTTTCTTGGCAGTCAGTGCCATTGTAAGATTGGTTCTTCCGTGGAATGCACCGGTAAAGCAGATCACGCCGTTTCTCTTTGTATATGCCTTGGCGATCTTGATCGCATTCTCGTCACACTCTGCACCAGAGTTGGCAAAATAGGTTTTCATCGTATCACCTTTACAAGGCATGATCTTATTTAATCTCTCGGCAAGTGCTACATATCCGTCATGCACATACACATTAAAAATTGTATGGAAATATTTATCTGCCTGTGCTTTGACTGCATCGATTACTTCCTGATTTGAATAACCAATATTTAACACACCAACACCGCCGACCCAGTCGAGAATCTTGTTGCCATCCAAATCTTCAAACATAGCGCCTGCGCCCTGCTTGATGCAGATTGGATAAGTGTTTCCACAAAGCGCCTGTGGAATTGCTGCATTTCTACGATCAAGGAGTTCCTTGGACTTTGGTCCCGGTACCTGCTCTGTTACAATTTCCGGTAATGCCTTTGATAAATCTTTTGTTGTCATATGTTTGTCCTCCTATGCCATAAATTTGAAACACAGGCTTCCTCGCATCATCACTTGGATGCCTGTTCCGCAAACAAAAAGACGCCAAAAAAGTAAAATACTTTTTTGACGCCTTTGTCATTGCTTTATTTTTTATTCTGCAAACATTATAACAACTTTGGCATGCAATACAATGTACTTGCTGTACCAAATATTTTGTGCATGGTACACAATTGCCGCTCACTACCTCTGCATATTACGATAATTTCTTATCATAAAGGCGAGCTTAAGTAATAGACACGTGTCAATATCGTTGATCTGGCGGCCGAGGATCTCCTGAATCTTCCTCAGACGATAGTTCAAAGTGTTACGGTGGATATACATTGCTTCTGCCGTATCCTTCGCATTACAGTTATGGTTGATATACTTTTCAAGTGTCTCGCATAGATTACCCTGATTAACTTCATCTGCACGAAGCAGCTTTCCAATATTTTTTTCAACAAACTCATCCAAAAATCGACTGTCCGTAATCTTAGATATCATCGTGTAAATACCCTGATCTTTATAAAAAAAGACCGATTCTTCCCGTCCGGACATATTCGCAAGTTTAATCGCGGTAGCCGCTTCATTTCGGCTCACCCTAACATCTTCCAAATATCCTGTACTGTTTCCTACGCCGACAACCAGCCTGGTCGCACAGTCTTTCTCGGTAAGCTGCGTAATCTTTGCGAGAATTTTCTTTAACAGCTTATCACTCACATCATACGCCGGCACAAGTGCCAAGACCGTACCGGCCTGCAACTGCGTCAATATATTTTGAGGCAGATAATGTGAAAACTCTGTACGAATGATCCCACGTATCGCTTGTCCGATCGTAAACGAATCGTCTTTATCCCGTTCCTTAAAAAAAGCAAATTCGATCACTCGAAATTCTCCGGACAGATCCACATTCAAATATCTTGCCTGCGCAAAAACATCTTCTTTGTTCAGATGCTCTGCGTCCAAAATAGAGGTGAATAATTGTTCCTCTGCATTTTTGTTATTTTCTTCCAGCACTAACCTCTTGCATATGATCTGACTCAGATCCACCAAAGGGAAACGCATTGGCAGCTCAAACAATGGTAATCGATGTTCGTCGCAATATTGTACCAACTCTTCCGAAATCTGTCCTTCGTTAATTCCCACTGCTGCAATATCATATTCCTGCATTTTTGCAATGAGTTCTTTCAATTTAAGGCTATCATCCGTAAGATCCCGATTGGTTAGCACGACAAATTCACTGCCATGAATATAGCTCTCCATACGATACTCACTCTTTACACATTGCAAACAATCCGCAAAGTATATCCAACGGATCGGATGCATCAGGCCTTCTTCACCCGCCCGTAAGTTTAATGTTTCCCTTAACTCCGGAATCTCCATCATGTCTATACAGTTCATTATGCTGTCCCCTTTTTTGACCAAGTCAGCAAATAGCTGCTCGCTGTCCCTTGGCATCCAAGGCAGTAAACAGCTGCTTTTCTCTTATTTCACCTTACTCAGTGAACATCTGCACCCAGTAATAAGAATACATATCGTTTGGAACGATCACCAGACCAACACCGATCTTCTTAAACCTGTTATTCATGATGTTTTCTTTGTGCCCCGGAGAATTCATCCAAGAATCCATAACAGCTGCCGCACTTCTCTGACCGGCTGCAATATTTTCCCCGCTGGCCGTTGGTGTTATCTTGTACTTTTCAAAAATCGTAAAACAAGATGTGCCATTCGGACGAGTATGCGAAAATGACTTTGTAAGTTCCTTTGCTCTGTCCTGTGCCGCTTTCATAAGTTTCTCATCCATTGTCAATGCTTCAAGCCCTTTTTTCTTGCGGTTTTTATTGACAATAGAAATCACCTTCTTTTGAAGAGAAATATCTGAAGTTGTGTTCTTTTTGCCCGCTGTCTTCGCGTTTTTCTTCGCTGCCTGCTTTTTCGTGACGATCACTTTACATTTTAGCGTTTTCCCTTTTACTTTAGCAGTCACCACTGCTTTCCCAGCCTTTTTGCCGGTTACTTTACCCTTCGCATTGACCGTTGCAACAGATTTTTTTGAAGATTTCCATTTTACCTTCTTCTTCGTTCCGCGCACTTTTAACGTGACAGACTTTCCTACTGCGATCTTCGCTGTCTTCTTATTTAGCTTGATCGCGGATGCTGCGTCTGCCACCCCACTATACAACGCACTGCCTGCTAATACTGCTGCCATCAATAATGCCATGGCTTTCTTATTCTTATACTGTTTCATAATAATCCTCCATTCTGCGATTCTTTCCCTGCTTACTGTCAACTCACCTCGCTGACAGGATATCTATGTATTGATACAATTATGACATAGATATAACGTAAATTTTAATGGTGTCCGTACATAAAGTCAACCATAATCCCCTGTTGGGAATCATTTTCCTGAAAGGATCGACCGGTTGCAAGAAATTCATCGGACATTTATAATGACTATATGTACGAGATTCTTATATACTATACTGTATAGTATAATATCGCAGGAGTTACTCATTGTAATTACGATGTCAAACACCAGATTCAAACCTTTTGACACCGTAATCTCATTGTACAAATAAGCTGAAACACCGGCTTTTCTGTGCAAAACAAATAAGAAAGTGTAGAGGAAATTATGCATTACCACAATCCATTTCATCAAAAAAGACATACCACGAAAGCATCTCATGGTATAAAGTTTGTTACTTCAATCACTACGACCATTGCGCTGATCTTGGTCTGTGCGCTGGCAGTTTCGCAGATCATTCCGACAGACCGAACGGATCGATCTGCCAAGGTCGCACAGGGTAAAACAACCAGATCAAAAAAGCCTGTGAAAACGACATTTACGCCGGCTTCCGGTGAATTTCGCGGTGTATGGATCTCTTTTCAGGATATTGGAGAAAAGCGCTACACCAAAAAGCAGTTTGAGAATTTCATCAACAAGACGTTTGATAACTGCAAAAAAAATGGATTTAACGCTGTGATCGTTCATGTTCGTCCATTTGCCGATGCCTTGTATCCGTCCAGCTATTTTCCATGGTCTCGCTATGTATCCGGAAAAGCCGGGAAACATCCGGGATTCGATCCGCTCTCCTATGCGGTCAGCGCGGCACATAAGCGGGGCTTAGCTTTCCATGCATGGATCAACCCTTATCGCATTGCCAGCAATACGACCAACGTATATAAACTCCCGAAAAAATCCATTGCCCGAAAATGGGCTGTTTCCAAGAAAGCTTCCAAACGCCGCAATGTATTAAAATGGGATGGGAAACTGTATTTTAACCCGGCTTCCAAAGATGTCCAAAATCTTGTTTGCAATGGTGTCCGTGAGATCGTGCGCGATTATGCTGTAGACGGCATTCATTTTGACGATTATTTTTATCCGAATCTGGGTGCGAAATACAAAAAGGTATTTGACTACAAAGAATACAAAGCATACGCAAAGCGCTGCAAAAAGAAACACAAGAAAAAAGTTTCGATCGTAACTTGGCGCAGGAACAACGTATCCAACATGTTAAAACGTGTTCGAACCATCGTACATAGATTGGATAATAATTGCGTATTTGGCATCAGCCCGGCAGGCAATATCCGTAATTTATATGCAAAAAATAATTATTACGCAGATGTCAAAAAATGGATGCGTTCTTCCAAATATATTGATTATATCTGCCCACAGATTTACTGGACATTCAGTCAAAAGACTTGTCCTTTCCGCGAAACCACAAACAAATGGCTCGCGATACCACGCGCAAAATCCGTAAAAGTATATGTCGGTCTGGGCGGTTACCGCGCCGGCATCTCTAAACGGGAGGCAAAATTAGGAGCGGACGCAGAGTGGGGCACAAGCCGCACTAATCTCAAACGCCAGCTCCTATACTTACGCTCACAAAACAGTTGTGGCGGGTTTATGTTGTTCTCTTATTCCGATTTGATCCGCAAATCGGCACGCTCAGAAATGAAGCGATTTACAAAATTGCTGAAAACTGTACCTTCAAATGCTGTAGGACCAACTGCGACGCCAACGGCAGCTCCAACCACTGTACCGACAGCAGTACCAACAGGAACTCCAACAGATGCTCCAACGGACAGCTCAATGGCAGCTCCAACAGAAACTCCAGCGGCAGCTCCAACAAACTCACCGACCGTTACCGGCAACTGATCCCGGACCGCGCATTGGAACCGTTACCGGCAACTAATCCCGGAACGCACGGCGAAACCGTTACTTAACAGCTAACTCCGCAGGCGGCTTTGCCAGTATGTTGTGCACCGGAATAACGCTTACAATTGCATTTACCAGCATGATCGCCGCTATCAACGTTATCGCGCCCCACCATGGAAAGCTTAGATTCATTCCAAGGGATGGCACGGATGCGGCGAACTTCATAACACCTGTCGTGACCACAACCCCGGGAAGTGTCGTATAGCAATTGATCAGCAGCATTTCAAGTATAAAAGAACGGATAATACTTGCCTTGGAAATTCCAAGCAGGCGATACACCGTCAACTCCTCCATTCGTGATGATGCATTGGAGCGGATCGTATAATAAATGATCAACACAGACAAGATGACAGCAATCATTGCAAACAATGCCTTGCTTCTCGTCTTGTCTTTCATTTTGTTCCGATAGGCTTTCACTTGTTGCTCTGCCGGAATCGTCACTTTGACCCGAAACATTTTTTGATACGGTTTCAGTTCACTTTGCAATTGCTTTACCAGCTCTTCCCGCTGCTCCAAATCATCAACATAATATTTTATCTTCTGCATTCCCACTGCCAACTGGTCTGCTAACTGTTTACCGGCGGCATCTGTCAAAACATAATCAACATCACAGGAATTATCAAATCCACCCACTACAATGTAATTTTCTCCTGCATTACTAACCGGTTCTTCTTCGTAAAACACGGAACTGTTACCAAGCTGTTGCACCGGATATTCTTTCTGGTTTTCCTGAAATTCCTGATAACTTTTGATCTGATCATATTTTGACTGCGGAACCAGCATCTGATCATCCTGCAAGGTTACATTATCGTACTTACCCGGATACATCTTCCGCAGCTCTGATAATGACATGACCGAATAGGAACTCGCAACCATTCCTAGCAGCTTTGATTGACTGCAGTAAATGGACGCCTCGTTGTTGCCACTAATGCCAACTACCGTCAGATCTTTGCTGAATGTGTTAATAGAAAGTGTCTCTCCTAACAACTCCTTTGCGGACGCATATTGACCGGCAATAGCCGTGTCACTTTTCAAGAAACGATCCGCAACCAGCTTATCGATAACAATCTCATCCGATTTCTTTGGAAGCCGTCCATATAACAGATCTTTCTTCGTAACTTTCGATATGTCCACATAGGAAAAGTCGCGGATCACCTGGCTGCTCCCCCGCATCTGATATAACGTATCTGCCTGTATCACCAGGTCACGCGCTGCATCGTAAAACATCATATCCTTACGTTTCCCTTTCGAAAGCACCTTATTATAACACTCCTGCATGGTATCACCAACGGCATATTCTTCTGCCGGAGAAGCCAGTTTCATCTCCACCTGTACATAATGTGAATCATCCTTCACAATCTCTTCCCGATGCACCGTAACTGCTGTGATCAAGTCCGATATCGTCAGCGAAAGCATGATTGCTGTTATTAAAAGGATGACAACGATAAATGCCTGCTTTTTCCCCAACAACTTCAAATTTTCTAGTGTCATTCGCCAGGTTGCTTTCCAGGACAACCCGGATTTTTTACTCATTTCCAATGGAGATAATTCATATGAGAAGTTCTCAACATCTTCCATCTCCAGTTTTGGTCTTGGCTCATCAAAGATTTCACATCCGGCTTCTTCCCCCGCAAAGATCACATCACTTGCCATGTCACTCCGAATATAAAGTTTCCCACTTTTCCATGCCATTTTTAATCGAATAGGTTCCTCTTTACTGTCCGCATTTTGGTACACTTCAATTTCATTTTCATCGCTTTGCATGGCCTGACATGTGAGCTCCGGCAAATAAATATTACCATCGTCCGATCGTTCATAACTGCTGCCGGAATGATTATCGTAATCTTTTATAATCTCTCCATCCTTGATCTCTAGAATACGATCCGCAAAAAACTCAGCAATACGGCGCTCGTGCGATACTAAAATAACCAGACATTCCTTGGAAATCGCACGCAATATACTCATTGTACGTATTGTATTTTCCTCGTCCAGATTGCCGGTGGGCTCATCTGCCAATATGATCTGCGGTGATTTCACAAGTGCCCGGGCAATAGATACCCTCTGCTGCTGTCCACCCGACAATTTGGATACCAGCTTCTTTTTGTAACGGCCTATGCCAAGCTGCTCCAATACATACGATACTCTCTCATCTTTTTCCTCATCCGTCAGATCATAATGACTAAGTGCAAGCTTTACATTATAAGCAACCGTGTAATCCTGCAGCAAATAATAATTTTGGAAAATATAGCCAAATTTTTCACAACGCAAATGTTCAATTTTCTTTGGCTCGTACTTCTTTAATATCGTTTCGTCTACGGTAAGTGTTCCTCCCTGAAACACATCCAATCCACCAACGGTATTTAATAACGTGGTTTTTCCGGAACCGCTTTCCCCCAAAATACATACCAAACCTGTCTGTGGCAGCTCCAATGTAATATCATTCAATACATGAATCTCACTTCGTTTACCGCGGTTAAAATATTTCTGTAAATGTTCTATCTTGATCATTCGCTCACCTTCCCTTTTAACAAATGATTAAACGCTGCTACCATCACCATCGCAGCCACATAATTGTACATAAAGTACACTAGGTACCCGGGCCATTCATAATAGTAGAGCATAGCACGCAGCGCCGGCACAAAGATTCCAACTACATTCATCACTACCGCGACCACGATAATAGCAGTAATACTGTATCGACGCATCTCCATATAATTGATCTTGCCGATCAATTTTGTGGACATACCCATGAATTTTAAGATTTTCTGGTCTTTGATCTGAATCTTAAATATAGAACGTAAGATCAATATCTCAGCAGCCATCATCACTAATAGTATTGCCACTGCAATGCCGATCGTCCTTAAACGTTCCTGTACCAGATCTGAATCGTATTTATCTGCACCAAAACGCAGTGTACTCACAGCCTCATACCCGGCTTTATCCAATGCCTTTAACACATGATCCATTTTGGCGTAACTTGTAATATATACCGATGCCTGCCTGCTGTCGGTGCGATAATACTTCGCATAAATATTCTGAGAAACCTCTGCAAAATTTGCCCCACAGCCATTTATCTTCTCACCGGTTTCTACATTCTCGATCTGTTTGACATCCTTGGTTTTCATATCCTTGTCATACTGATCAATATGCAATAAACCGGACTGACCTAAAAGAGTTAAGTCATTATCTTCTGCCCGATACACCGCTGCTTCATATTCACCTGATACACAAAGTTCGTTATCCTTCTTCACGATATCGCCAACAATCGGCCACAATGTTGCCTGTCCCTGATATTTTCCGAGTTTTTGATTATAGGCATATTCATAGAATACTTTGCCACCGGTTACGGTACTTTGCAGCATTGTACATATCTCCGGCGAAAAGTACACCTGTTTATCCTTATTTTTTAACAGTCCGCTTACTTTCATCTTCCGCTGTATATAATTCTCCGTTGATGACCAAAGCACATCGCTTGTATAGAAAAATGTAATCGTATCACCAACCTTATATTTTCCCCGATCGTACAGTACAACTTCATCGATCTTCTTTGGCAGACTGCCCTTTGCGAGATCCGATTTCTTTAAGCAGGAAGACGATCGCATGTATTGATCTTTCTTGACGTATTCAACGTTCTGCGAGTCATACATCCACCCTTCATCGCTCGTACTCATCCTATTATAGCCGTACTCCTGTCTATAATCTTTTCCTTCCTCAAAATAATAATTGATGTCATTCACAATATCATACTGATCCACCGAAACGACGTGCTTCATTTTGGTGAGTCGGTCAATATCTTTTTTCGTCATAAACTTTTGATCTTTGCGTCTAAGCGAAATGCGCTTATCATCCTTGCGCGCAAAAGATGTTGCCGAATACTCTTTGGTGTAAATATCATCTGCATTCATTAGCAACTGCCCGATAAATAAAAACGATACGATAGCAGCAGCTAAGAAAAAGCCCATAAACAATGCAACTTTTTCCGGCTGTCTCACTGCATTCATTCGCACAAAGATCCGCCCTATGGTATGATCGCGAAGTCGTTCCTCATTGCTTTCAGACTTTTTACCGGCTGACGTTTTCTCATTGTTGTCCACCTTCTCGGACATCTCCGGTTTCTGCTCTGTGTCCATATTTTCGGATACGTCCAAGATCAATGATCCATCATGCAATCGCACTTTTCTGGTAACATATTTTTCTACCTGTTCATAATTGTGAGTTACCATTATAACCAAATGGTCTTGCGAAAGATCTCGAAGCAATTTCACGATCTGCGCTCCGGTTTCACTGTCCAAGTTACCGGTTGGCTCATCCGCCACAATAATATCCGTATCCTTTGCCAACGCACGAGCAATCGACAATCTCTGCTTTTGACCACTGGACAACTTAGACGCACGCTGGTCTCTCTGTGCACTCAGGCCTACCCGTTCCAAATAATGAATTGCCTTGTCTCCAGCTTCTTTCTCAGGCACTCCCATGATCAAAAGCGCACTGACGATATTTTCTTTGGCGGTATAATGACCGATCAAACTATAATCTTGAAAAACAAAGCCGATCTTAGTACGACGATATTCTTCCCAGTCATCTTCATCATACTGAAATGTCGGCTGTCCATCCACATAAAGCTCCCCATCATCAAACGTATCCATACCGCTGATGATCCTAAGCAATGTTGACTTTCCGCTGCCGCTTTCCCCTGTGATCGCAACAAATTCTCCCATGCGAAACTCCAGATTGATACCCTGCAATGCCTGTGTCACTGCTGTTTCGGAATAATAATACTTCGAAATATTTTGCAACTTAATTCTTACTTGCTGCATATTTCCCTCCTTTTTCACGTTGTACATACTTTGACTCCCAACATACTTTGACTCCCAAAAAGCATATCATAAAAAAAGAGGCGAATCTTCCTGGAAAATTCTACCTCTACTAATATATTTTTTTCCGATTTCTGGAAATTTTAATGCAACATTCTATAATTATTGCTGTAATTTCACGTCTTGTCTTTGTTAATGAAACGCATCTGTCCTTCCTCTTCTCCATAACGCTTTGCAACAACTTCCAATCCCTGCAAATGACGACATTCGGAACATAAATTCCCGAAATCCAACGGCTTACCGCAGATCTGACAATACACCTGCGACACTGTTTTGCCATCTGTATTTTTGTACTGAATACGACCTTCACGGATCCATGCGCGTACCTTCGCATTGGAAATGCCAAAATGATCGGCCACTTGAGATTCATTCACATCATTTTTACGAATATAATCTTTCACTTCATTAAACAGATTCATTTCCATGCATGCCGGACATATATCTTTATTATATTTAGGATGTAATCTGCGTCCACACTGTTTACAGCTCTTTATCTCCGAATCCCCAAAACGATTTCTATCTACGATCATACTTTCCCTCCTCTTCTCATATTTCTGCAGCTGCCTTTATTCATAAAGCCGGCTGCCACGAATTTTCTGCTCTTATAAGAATAGCACTCTACGAAAACACCGTCAAGAAAAGATACGATCGAACCAGACTTCGTAAATTTGGAACATTGCTTGTCCAAGACCATCACGGATCCAAATAATCCCCCAAATTGCTATTTATTGTTGGAACAGGCTGTGGCGTTGTTGTGTTCTTACGTTTCGAGCTGCTGTCTGTTCCCTTATTTGAGGAAGAAGAATCGCTGTCTGTCCCGGCATTCCCGTTTGACGAATTCTTGGTCTGCGTATCATCATTCGACTGGTTATACTGCAGATTGGAAATCTGTTCACTATCCATATCATAAACATAACTTCCACTCACATCTACGCCATCTTCTGCTTCTGCCGCAAAATCAATCGTTAGCCTGCTCCCATTTTGTTCCGCGAGCTTGTACACCGCAATTGCTCCACTTTTAAACTGAATCTGTGTGTCATTATATTTGGCAAAGATACTGCTGAGAATATCATTACCGTCTTCCTGCCGGTACAGTTCCGTAGCTTTATCAACATCATACAGCACAAATGTCTGTGCTTTGGTGCCATTATAGATCAATACTGCATATCGTCCGGTCGAAGCATCAGATTGCGGCACCCACTTCAACTCGCAAAAATATCCCTTGACCTCGTTCATCTTTTTCTTGTTTTGTGACATCATGATCTGACCGATTTCCGGGCTTCCGGTCGTGTCAGTGGTCGTCTGCACACGCATACACTCGTTGCCATCGGCATCTTCCAAAGTCTCTGTCTTGCTGACGCCCGCTTCCTCTGTTCCCTGTGACGCCCTTCTATGCTGATTCAATTCATCAGACGATAATTTCTTTGCCAGGAACTTTGTTGCATCGCTGTCCCAAATATAGTACAGCTTTCCAGCGGATAGCTGCATATAAAACAAGTCCTTCACGTCCGATTCCTGACTCGGCTTCACAGACTGCATCGATGCCGCCTGCTCCCCATATACCGCCTCTGAGACGATCTGCAAACCGGTCTCCTGCATCTGAAACATTACGTACACATACGTCCGCAAGTTCTTAACCTGTTTTGCCGGCGCCGGCGTGACGTTCTCGGCAACCTTGCTTGACGCTGTTTTTGACTTGCTGTCCGTTTTGTTGGACAGCAATCTCCCGATCTGCTTTTGCTCTGCTGCATCCCACGCTCTCTGCTGTCCCAAAAGCAGTTCTTGAATCCCATCATTATTATAGTCACCGGTCTGCAGCTTCAATCCCTCCGGGAAATAAAGCGTATCCTTCGCAATCCCCTGCTCTCGAAACACTTTCTGCAGGTCAACAACTGCCAATTCACTGCCTGCTGCATCCGCAAGCTGCAGCTCGTAACTGTTTGCAAGGATCCTGCCGTTGGCTTCATTACGCTTATGCCGCAAGGAAACTGTCTGTTTCAGTCCACTTGGCGACAATACATCTGTCTGCGAAAGGATGAGATTCGTTTTTCTCGTGTCCTTATTTGCGGACAGTTTCTCACTCCCGGCATTCCACGTTCCTCCCGCCCATACATTTTGAACCGGACGTAACAAAAAAAGCCAGAAAAACATCAAAAGCAAAAGGATCACACTGGTCATTTTATAACACATTCGGTCGGATCCCTGATGCAGCAAACGCTGCGACCGTCTCTCTAAGTCTGTTTCAAAGCTTGCACACACAGTAAATGGCACACGGCTTTCCTGCGGTACAATGTTCAAAATCCCTTGTATATACGCATTCTTGTCTGCCGCACTGCATCTGTCCACGGCACATTCATCGCACGCCATCTGCTCATCCCGTCTAACCAAAAATACGGCAGCCCATACGCAAGGATCGTACCAATGCAAAAGCAGCGCCGTTACATAAAACGCATTCCAAAGATTGCTTCTGCGAGCACGTCGACACTCCATATGTGCTAATGTATATTTCGCCTCCTGCACATTCATCGTTTCCGGCAAAAACACGCGATTCACGAACAGACCTGTCATGACCGGCAATTCGACCGCTGACTGGTACAAAGTACCCTCCAGTCGTTTTTCCCGCATACGGATCGCGGAACGCACCTTTCCCGCCCGAATCACCAAAAGAACTACCAATAACAGCATTCCTGCAAAGTATCCTATCGCCATGATCCGATAGAGAGACGTTACTTGTATGTTCGCTTGCCATACATCGTGCAGACTGCGAAGCAGTCCGCCATGCTGCGCATCGATATCAAGTCCTACATCTGCTAAAAATCGATGGTAACTGCGATTCCACGCCGGAACAATACTAAACATACTGGAAATCTGGATCGGACACACGATCCGCAAAAAATACAACCGCCACAGCCATACCATATATTTCTTTGGCAGACCACTTATAACCACACGCAAAAACAGCAGCGGCAGGAACAAACTCACAGCCGCCGCTTCCATTGCGATCACAATATAAAAAAAGCGATATAAAAAAGCAAAGCCAGCGCTTTGCTTTGCAAGAATTGCTAAAGCAATTCTTG
>OKRU01000044.1_pt1 | contig 86041 bp, 70 predicted proteins | sample 1601131 | NCBI WGS metagenome assembly OKRU01 (sample SAMEA3541558, study PRJEB24748) | human gut metagenome | biome: human gut; feature: human-associated habitat; material: faeces | place: China | collected 2012
GTCAATTGACTTTTGATTTTGAATTCGATTAACATAACTTAAGAGACACTAGTGAAGCTGTGATAAAAACTCTACTAGTTGTTGAAACCATGCAGACATTAGCAATAACATGTAGATGAGATTCCTGGTCCTTGCCAGGAATGACGTTCGTAGACAATTTACTTGCTTATGCCTGTTATCGCTTTCACGCACCATGATCAAATAAAATGTCATCCCGCACTTGATGCGGGATCTATGTGATTGCCGACACAATTAAATAAAGGTTTTACTTTCCTGCTATTGAATCCTTGCGGACATTGGCAATAACATGCACATAAGGTTCCTGGTCCTTGCCAGGAATGACGTTCGCCGGCAATTCTGCAAAACTGCTAAACACATATTCATTCACGGACAATTACAGCAAAAAGTCGGCAATTCTGCAAAAACGGCTAAAAAACATATTTTCATTAACGGGCATTACAGCAAAAAGACTACTTGCAGGTAATTCTTATCTATTATAACATTATTATATATTACACTGAAAATTCTTATAAGATGTCATCCCGCACTTGATGCGGGATCTATGTGATTGCCGACACAATTTATAAAGGTTTTACTTTCCTGCTACTGAATCCTTGCGGACATTGGCAATAACATGTACATGAGGTTCCTGGTCTTTGCCAGGAATGACGTTCGTCGGCACACCGCTCTCCTGCTCCACCTTCTGAAAACAAAAAAAGATACCGCTTATTGTGCGATATCTTCTTCTTAAAACTGAAAAATCAAATTTTGACTTTGAGCGGAAAACGAGACTCGAACTCGCGACCCCAACCTTGGCAAGGTTGTGCTCTACCAACTGAGCTATTTCCGCATCATTTCAACCAGCTTACTGAGCTTTGTTTCTCGTTGTCATGTCGTTTCCTCCGAAACGCGAGTGCAAAGGTAGGCATTTCCTTTTAACTACCAAACTTTTCCGGCATTTTTTTCAAAAAAAAATTTATCATGACCGCTTTCAGCACATGCGGTCACGATAATCTTCATAGCCGAAACGGCGGAAAAGTTCAAACTCTCCATCCATCTTCAGCATGCCTATCGACGGGTGCGATATTCCGTTGAACATGTTGGTTTTCACCGTAGTATAGTGAATCATGTCCTCGAAAATCAGCGTCTCTCCCACCTTCAGTTCGTGGTCGAATCGCCAAAGTCCCATGAAATCGCCGCTCAGACAGCTGTTTCCGCCGAGACGGTAAATATTTTTTTCCGAGCGCGCCATTTCGAGGCTGTCGTCGTCGATTGTTTCCGCATATCTCACCTTAGGGCGATACGGCATTTCGAGGCAATCGGGCATGTGGCAAGTGAAGCTCACGTTCAGTATGGCCGTCTTCACACCGCTGTTCTCAACCACATCCACCACCTTTGCCACGAGCGGACCTGTCTGCCATGCAAATGCCGATCCCGGTTCCAGTATCACCTTCAGCCAAGGGTAGCGTGCGCGGAACTCCTGCATCATCCTCACGAGCCTCTCCACATCGTAGTCCTTGCGTGTCATCAGGTGACCTCCGCCGAAGTTTATCCACTTCAGCTGTCCGAACCATCCTGCAAACTTCTCCTCAATATGCTTGAGCGTACGCTCGAACTCATCGGCACCGCTCTCGCAGTGGCAGTGTATGTGGAATCCCTCAATGCCCTCAGGCAGTCTTTCAGGCAGTGCCGACGCCAGTATGCCGAACCTCGATCCCGGTGCACAAGGGTTGTACAGCAGTGTCTCAATCTCCGAATACTCCGGATTCACTCTCAAACCGCACGACACCTCGCCGTTGCCGTTCTCGCTCACGTACGGATAGAATCTCTCATACTGGCTGAGCGAATTGAACGTGATGTGGCTGCTGCATCTCATAATGTCGGGAAACTCTTCCTCCGTATAAGCCGGTGAATAAGTGTGAGCCCTGCTTCCGAACTCCTCCAGCGCAAGACGTGCCTCGTAGAGCGAACTGGCAGTCGTGTGCGATATGTACTCGCGGAAGATGCCGAACGATTTCCACAGCGCAAAAGCCTTGAACGCAAGTATCACCTCGATGTCTGCACGTTCGGCCACACTCTTAATCAATTCCAGGTTGCGTCTCAGGAGCTGTTCCTCCATCACGTAGCACGGATTCGGTATCTTGTCCAAATTCTCTTCAAGCAAAGTTGTTTTTTCTGCCATATCAAAAAATGTTATTATTATCTTCTTCTTTTATAATGTATGGTGCTATTCAAAACACACATCATGTTCCCTTATATATATATATCTTGACGCGGTATCAGTCGACCACCTTGAAGCGTGCGAACTTCAGCAGCAGCTGTTTCACTCCGGCGTTCTCGAATCTCACCGTAGCCTTGCAGTTGTCGCCTCGTCCTTCCACCTTTTCCACCGTACCTCGGCCGAACCTCTCGTGCTCGATGTGCTGACCGGCGCTGAGCCCGTCGTCCACGCCGGCAGAGCCCGCCTGCGCAGCCTTTCCGGCCGGCACAGGCCTCAGTTTTCTGATGGCAGGCGACGGAGGCACCAGCTTCTCCTGACGCCTGTTCACATCGACCTCCTCGTGCATCTTCTGCGAACGCTCGAAGAATCTCTCCGAACGCTCCCCGCGCCACTCCACCGGTTCACTGCCAGCTCCGAATGAGCTCCGCGGCGTCGATGTCCTTTCGCGCGAAGCCCACGGCAGTTCCACGTCGGCATCCCTGCCCAGCGTCCTCGCCTTCGCCTGGCGGTCGAGGTAGCAGGGGTCAATGTCGCCGATGAAACGGCTAGGCGTGCCGAACTCCATCTTGCCGTACCTGTAACGGCTCCGTGCGTACGAAAGGAAGCAATGCTTCTCGGCACGCGTTATGGCAACGTAGAACAGACGCCTCTCCTCTTCCATCTCGCGCATCGAACCGCTTGCCATCTGGCTCGGGAAGAGATTTTCCTCGAGCCCCACGACGAACACCGTGCCGAACTCCAGTCCCTTTGCCGAGTGTATCGTCATCAGCGTCACCTTGTGCTCGTCGTCGCCCTTATCGGTGTCGACGTCCGAGAGCAGCGACACCTCCGAGAGGTAGTCGCTTATCGACACATTTCCGTTGCCTTCCTCCCTGCGCCCCTCGCAGAAGTCGGCCATGCCGTTCATCAGCTCCTCCACGTTCTCCTGCCTGCTCAGGTTGTCGGGCGTGCGGTCCTGATAGATGTCGTTGATGATGCCGCTCCGCTTCACCATCTCCTCGCCCGCCTCCTTGGCATCCTTCGTGCGCGCCAGTTCGATGAAATCCTCAATCAGCATGCGGAACCCGGCAATCTTCGCAGCCGTGCCCTTCGCCACGTCTATTCCGTAGGCAAGCGGGTCGCCGATGGCTGTCCACAGGCTCACTCCGGCCCTGTTCGCGGCATCGGCAATCTTTGCCATCGTGGTGTTTCCGATGCCTCGCGCCGGATAGTTTATGACGCGCTTGAACGCCTCCTCGTCGTTCGGATTGACCGAAAGGCGGAAGTATGCAATGATGTCCTTTATTTCCTTGCGCTGATAGAACGACAATCCGCCGTATATCCTGTACGGCATCCCGTTCTTCCGAAGCGCCTCTTCGAATATACGGCTCTGCGCATTCGTGCGGTAGAGAATGGCGAAGTCGGAGTAGCCGCATCCCTCGGCCTTCCTGATGCTCTCGATTTTCCTCACCACCATTCCGCCCTCCTCCACGTCGGAGTAGGCCTCGAACACACCTATCAGGTCGCCCCTCTCGTTGTCCGAATACACATCCTTGCGTATCTGCGCCTCGTTCTTGGCAATGAGGCTGTTGGCCGCCTCCACGATGACCTGCGTCGACCTGTAGTTGCGCTCCAGCTTGAACAGCCTTGCACCTCCGTACAAGTCGCTGAACGAAAGAATGTTGTCGATGTTTGCTCCACGAAAGGAATAGATGCTCTGCGCGTCGTCGCCGACAACGCATATTCGGCGGTTCTGCCTCGTCAGCTGCCACACAATCTTGTGCTGTGCAAAGTTGGTGTCCTGATACTCGTCGACGAGCACATACCTGAATCTCTCGACATACTTGGCCAGCACCTCGGGGTGCTCGTCGAAGAGGCGGTAGGTGTACACCAGGATGTCATCGAAGTCCATTGCATCGGCCAGACGGCACCGCTCGGCATAGCGCCTGTAGACGTCGCGGAATGCCGGTATGCGCGCCCTCGTATCGGCCCTCAGATAGTCGGCCGTGGCGGCATAGGCTTCGGGCGATATGAGGCGGTTCTTTGCATTCGATATGCGTCCGAGCATGTTGCCGGGGGCATAGGTCTTTTCATCCAGCTGAAGGTCCTTCACGACGCTCTTGAGCAGGCTCTTGCTGTCGGCCGAGTCGTAGATGGTGAAGTTGGGCGAAAATCCCGTCAGCTCGTGCTCCATGCGCAGTATGCGCAGGAATATGGAGTGGAAGGTGCCCATCCAAAGATACTTCGACTGTTCCTCTCCCACCTGCCTTGCTATACGCGCCTTCATCTCGCTGGCGGCCTTGTTGGTGAAGGTCAGCGCCAGTATCGACCACGGTTCGTAGCCGTGTTCGAGCAGGTAGGCAATCTTATATGTCAGTACGCGCGTCTTGCCCGAACCCGCACCGGCAATCACCAGCGAAGGCCCGCCGCAATATTCGATTGCCGCGCGCTGTTCATCATTCAGTTCTTCCAGATAACGATTGTCCATCTCAGTTTTTGAAGATATTCAGAGAATAAAGTTTTTTACCGGATGCAAAGATATATCTTTTTTTGGAAACACTCCGACTGGCGGAAAGGGGGAAAGGCGCAACAATCCGAGATAAGGAATTTCTAATAATCCTCCATACAGAGTTACAGCTATACATATAATGTAAAACTTAATCTGATGAAGCACCACATCAAACAAAATTCATTAAATTTATACAAATTCAGCAAAACATATATTATATTTGCCTACAGACAATACGACTAAAGTCTAAATGTTTAGGAAGAATAATTGAAGCCTTTAAAACAAAGGGGGAACAATAATGTAAAACATTTTAAATTATGATTTTATGAAAAAGCTATTTTTATCTTGCATAATTTTTGCAAGTGCTGGAGTATTCACATTTACAAATGCTCAGACCACTCAAACGCCAGCTAAAATCGTGGTCATTACCAAACAAAACGTCAACGTTAGACAATCACCGCAAACAAATGCAGACGTTGTTGGAAAAGCATCGTCAGGAACCCTATTTGAATTTATTGCAGAAAAAGGTCCATGGTATGAAGTCAAAGACATCAATACAGGAAAGAATGTCTATATATCCAACACTGTAAGCCGACTTGTGGATGGAAAACAAGTTGCTCGTACAGACAAAGGTATAGTAGAAGCCGATGATTATACAAATTATGTTTATCAAAAAAATACAAGACAAAGCAATGGTGAAATCATTATGACCTATGCTTTCTACAACAAAAACGAAAAAAATTCTGTTTATGCAACATATTCTTTCACACAAATATCGCAAACAGGAAACATGTCAACCCAAGAAGCCTATTATAAAGGAAAACAAATGGGATGGTACATGTTATTTGACGAAATCGTAGATTATGAAGGTGTTGTACAAGAAAAGATGGAAGAACCGATAATAGTCTATTCTAATGGAGCTCAAGGAGTAACAATAAATGGTCAAAAATACAATAAAGTAAAGAATGAATTTTAATTATTGTAATTTTAACTAATCAAAGAAAAGGTTATGCATACTATTGTTAGTGCAAGCAATTCACGACAATAGTATGCACTATCAGTTCTCAATTTAGTATTTTTGCACTACAGCAAACAACAGTTTCAGTTTCCTTAACTTCATATCCCAGTTGTGATTTGCTCTCAATTTAGTATTTTTGCACTACAGCAAACAACCCACAGACACACCCACGAAAACATCCACTTGTTGTGATTTGCTCTCAATTTAGTATTTTTGCACTACAGCAAACAACCGAATCTTTGTTGTGTCTGATTTGAGAAGGGTTGTGATTTGCTCTCAATTTAGTATTTTTGCACTACAGCAAACAACTATGGCATTTCACAAGATGCGAGGGAAATCGTTGTGATTTGCTCTCAATTTAGTATTTTTGCACTACAGCAAACAACCAGCGTCGCATCAGTAATCTCCACACCATCGTTGTGATTTGCTCTCAATTTAGTATTTTTGCACTACAGCAAACAACGTGTGGGTGCTTATACTGTGAACGAGATCAGTTGTGATTTGCTCTCAATTTAGTATTTTTGCACTACAGCAAACAACACTTGTACCGTCGTCAATCACACCCTTCTTGTTGTGATTTGCTCTCAATTTAGTATTTTTGCACTACAGCAAACAACATTGTTGATGCTGACGAGATTCTGCACTTCGTTGTGATTTGCTCTCAATTTAGTATTTTTGCACTACAGCAAACAACCCCAGTCCCGAAGTCCTTAGTCTGAGCCTCGTTGTGATTTGCTCTCAATTTAGTATTTTTGCACTACAGCAAACAACCGATAGATGCCTTTTTGCAGTACAAATACAGTTGTGATTTGCTCTCAATTTAGTATTTTTGCACTACAGCAAACAACTCAGACCAATTCGGAACAAATTTCCAGCTGTTGTGATTTGCTCTCAATTTAGTATTTTTGCACTACAGCAAACAACCATACCTCCAGTTATAATGTCATAAAAGCGGTTGTGATTTGCTCTCAATTTAGTATTTTTGCACTACAGCAAACAACGCACTTTGCGCGCCCGCCCTGCGGTGCCCGGTTGTGATTTGCTCTCAATTTAGTATTTTTGCACTACAGCAAACAACATACACACCCACGCAAACACCCACTTTTGCGTTGTGATTTGCTCTCAATTTAGTATTTTTGCACTACAGCAAACAACCTCGTAGTCCTCATATATATCGTGATTTCGTTGTGATTTGCTCTCAATTTAGTATTTTTGCACTACAGCAAACAACAAAATAATACTCCATGTATAATTGCTATAAGTTGTGATTTGCTCTCAATTTAGTATTTTTGCACTACAGCAAACAACATAATGAGTTGCATTTCTGTTAAGCATCATGTTGTGATTTGCTCTCAATTTAGTATTTTTGCACTACAGCAAACAACAACAATGATTTTACGACTTCAATCTGTTTGGTTGTGATTTGCTCTCAATTTAGTATTTTTGCACTACAGCAAACAACAAAGATTCTATTAGTTTTGCATCTTCTGCGGTTGTGATTTGCTCTCAATTTAGTATTTTTGCACTACAGCAAACAACTATCTTTTCAATCTTCAATGTGACGCCATGTTGTGATTTGCTCTCAATTTAGTATTTTTGCACTACAGCAAACAACTGAATCTGTATTAATTATTGATATACAATAAATTACAACTAGATTTAGAAAATAAAATTTGCTGTGCATAATGAAATAAAGTCCCACAAACGTGGGACTTTTTCATGTTCAAAATAGTTCTAGTTGCCACCCCTGTGAAGGTACAGGTTTTGCTTTCTCTCCATAAAACAATTGGATTTGTCCAAACTGTTTATCGGTAATACAAAGAATTCCCACCTGTCCATATTCCGGCAAGAAAGATTTAACTCTTTTTATATGTACATCCATGTTTTCTGAACTTGCACAATGTCTTACATATATAGAGAACTGAAACATTGTAAAACCATCACGCTGGAGATTCTTACGAAAAAGTGCATATTGTTTTTTATCTTTCTTTGTCTGCGTGGGCAAGTCAAAAAATACAAGGATCCACATAATACGATATTCACTGTATCTGTCCATATCAAACCGATGGCTATTTTTCAGGAAAAGAAATTTTTCGTAGTTCTCCGCTGAAACATTTATATAACGAAGATGTTGTAAGCGAAGCTGCAATCATTAACGGATTACGTTTGCCATTAATTACAACATCCAATGTTGGCACAGTGAGCAGCCTTGCCTTAACATCTCTAGTCAATTCAACATCATCACCCATCTCTTCAACAATTTCACACACAAGTTCATCGACATAAGGTCTGTACGGCTCCATTATGTCATCAGCCAAGCAATAAGCATTGTACCTATTATGGTGATGTATACCTAAAGTGGGTAAAAGTCCACTGCCTACAAGAGCTCGTGCAATAACTGCCCTAAGAATTGCGTATCCATAATTGAGCAAATTATTCGGACACCGGCCTTCACGCTCACGCGTAAACCCTTTTATATGCGGAAACATGTTTTTCCAATAAAACGCGGCCGCTCTGGCCTCAAGATTGTCAGCATCACCGCTTCGCACACTGTCAGCCCAGACTTTCATGCAATTAAAATCTTTTCCTCTGCAATTTTTCAACACTGTATACTGATTAAGAATCTTTGTTTTAACTGTTTGTTGCCACAGCTGTTTCTTCAAAGGTACGGAGGCCGAAATCTGTTCATTGAAACGCTCGCTCTGCAAAGTGTTTCCGTTCAACGGAAGCATCAAGCCAACCGGCATGCTTCTGCTGTCGCACGTAATCACTCCTACATTATTTTCAAGCAATGCTTCAAGCACACCAGCGGTAATGGTAATCCTTTTGTTATCTAATACAACAATGCCTATATCCTCAATAGGTTTAGTCACTGTTGCTTCAACTTTAAAGCTTTCTGGAAGCTGAGCGTCCCGCTCAACCTCCGGAAGCTTGATTACAAGCTGACAGTCATGCAATGAAAGATATGCCGGATTGCCGAAATACAAAGTTTTCTTTATCATAGGCAATGCTTTATGGTTTAATTACAACATTTCCCAACCTGTCAACATCAAGTGGTATGCAACGCTCCTTTATTGATATCTTGTCATCAGTAAGTTCAATTTTATTTTTAGCATTATATTCAAATTTGTCAACTATAAAAGAAGCAATATTGTATGGTATTACACATAATCTGTTATCCGAAAAACTGACTACTTTGTACACTCTTTGAGTATCTATAGGTAAAGATATTTTACCGTTTAGCATTTCTTCCATTGTCTGCAAGTACACCAAATCATTGGGAGATAATACAAATGTAGGATTACTTTCGTTAACATCTACCGAATGTTGTAATGCCATCTCTTTTTGTTGTCTAATCGCATCAGCCAAAGATATTGTTTCATATCTACGTTTCTTCACCATATCGCCAGTCTTCTTGTCTTCTAACATAGACTCATATACTGCGAAAAACAGATTTGTACCTTCAGATGCTTCAACGAATTTAGAAATTTTATTTCCTCTCTGTCCAACAACAAATTTACCGCCTTTTTTATACAACCTTACCTTATATATAGGTAAATGCGGTTTTCCGTTATTAAGCGCAGATAAATTCTGATTCATACGTTCAATACCGTCAGGTGAGAAAGCTATTTGTGGATCTCCGCCACTATTCTGCAAATGTTTCAACAGTATTTTCTGAATACCAGTATCAGTTATTTCATCTTCAATTTTCGATTTGCCAAAACTTGTGTCTAATGGTTTACGTGTTGCAAAAAACCGTTCGTCTGAATCATTGGCGAAATAGTAAATATCAATCTTTTTAAAGTTTATATCCTGCCATACATCCGCATTCTCTTCAAAATATCGCATGATATCCTTCATTCCGTACTGTTTCGTAATGAGTTCCTTCAGCTTCTTTTTAAGTGACTTTTCAACTATTGCATCGATGTTTTCTATAGCAACTTTCAAAGAGACAGGCTTTTTTCTACGCAGGTTTACTTGTCCATAATAAGTATCCTTATGCAAAGATTTACGTATAGCCCAGCAGTTTTCATTAGCCGACTGAAGCTTCATAATCTTCTTCAAATATAGGTCGTCATAGTGCTGATATTTATTTGAAGTCCTGTTTATTACCCTCAAATTCTGTTTGAAGCTGACTATTATGTTTGAAAGCACACTATAGACATCCTGCGTGAATGTTGCCCACGGCTTCCGCAACAGCCATGTATAACTGCCGTTCTCGCTTGTCTTCACTTTGTCGCAAAGCATTTGCTGCAGGTCCTGACGCTTCAACTTGGCATTACTGCATGCAGACAGGTTGTTCAGGTAGTTGACAATATTGCGGTCTGCACACGCAATGACTATTGCATCCATAGCATGATGACGATGGTCAATTCGCTTCTTGCTGAATCCTTTTTGGAAACGAAGCGGAACAATCGGAATCAGATGGCCTGATTGATTTTCAGCTGTAAATTCCGACGTGCCTGTCATGGCATTAAGACGCTGAAAACGAGGAAGAATTATTCTGTTCCATACATCATTGACTCCCCAGTCTTTCTTCAATCTGTCAGTTATACCGCCTGTACATACAACCAAATTCTTTGATGTAGCTTCCTGCTCTCCTTCTTCACGTACGATATTGGACAACAGCGACTTTACAACCTTACTGATATACCGTGTATCGTTCATCTGACGTTCTATGAAGGCATCAGGAATATCTTCGAGAAGAAGTTTCTTCAGTTTTGCATTGTTTTTAGCGTAATGGTCCTTCACAAACTTCTCGTACTCCGAAACTTCAAATACTTTTACCTTCTCTCCGCCACCAAGTTCAATTATCTGCCCCTGACGGTTCTTGATGAACTCGTATGCAAGCATATTGCCCTTTTCCTTGTTCACAGCAGCTTCACATATTACCTTATTTGAAAGAGAATCGTCGAAATATCTGGATCTCGGAATTACATGTTCTATCTGATATGCAGGAGTAAACAATTTGGCTAAAGGTATAGGCTTTCCTGTATACGGCGAAAGATAGCGTTGTTCGAGCCATAGCTTATAACGCATCACTTCAGTCCTTGTAGGACGTTTTGAAAAATCGTTTTCACGGAATTTCTTTCTTATAGCCACAATATCTTCAGGCATGTCCTTGCCGTCACAACTCTGAATTGCGCCTTCTTCATAAATCCTCAATATATCTTGCTGGCTCGGAGAATTCGGGCGCACGTTCTCTATGCCGAACTCAGGATTCATGAATTCCAGAAGCATTGCCTTGATGCGCAGATTTGTATATTCATTCTCAAGCATCTCTGCAGTCATCTTTATACGTTTTTCTCGTGGACTTTTCATTTTACGCCCAAGTTCAACGTGTATTTCATCAATTTGTCCTTCTTTCTGCCAAATATCGCGGACAACGCGCAATGTTTCCATTATCACCTGCTCCACTACAGGATTGCGCAGTGAGTGCTGTTTGAACTTCTTCAGATAATCATCAATATCAGATGGTTGTTTCCATCTTACATCTTCGCCAGATTCGGAATGACGGTCATAAACAACATAGCATGCCAACCATAGAGGCAAGCCTCTGAATGAAGTTACATCTGTCAGATGCACAGATTTCTCACGTACCCGATTTCTGATGTTTTCATCATACTCCCCTGTTATGATTTTTTCGATGCGTTCCCTGGTGTGTTCATCAATGGCATCTTCACTCCAATATTTGCCCATACGCATGAGCGGAAGCAGTTTTTTAAGAGCTTTGAGAGAATAGGCTCCATACTCGGAATCAAAAGCCGGCATTTTTGACAAAGTTTCTGCAAATGCATCATCAAGACAGTTTTTAGAAGCAAATGTCTTCAGTGCCTTGTAAAGCTCTGCCCTGTCTGACACTGAGTAAAGTATGTGCCAAAGTTCTATTTCAGCATCCTTTGTGAGAAAATCGTGGTTCACCCCTGCCTTTTTCAGTCTTGAAATAATCTGTGCTCTTGTACTACCGCAAGGATATTTTTTATCCTCAACATAATTCCATCTGAACGAAGACTGTTCCTTTTTGCTTATGCCAAGAAATTTGAGTCCCAAGAAAGTTTTTTGCTCAATGGTTTCCATATCGCTCAAGATATCGTACAACTTAACATAATCGTCTTCGCAGGAAAGAAAATCATGGGTTACATCGACATCAGTCTTCAAAGCGTCACCGACCTTCATCTCGCGCTTATAGATGCGGAGTGAAGAAATAAATTGCCATATACGGAATTCCTGATATAAAGGATGTGACTTAGGAACACATTTAAGATATTCACGACATAGTTTGCCATCCTTTTTATATACTCGATACTCATACTGGCAGTCATCTATCAGAGATTTCTTGCTTTTAAGAGGACGCTGATAGAAAAGAATGTCATTCAACAGAAAATTAGTGAACCCCTTAGACAAAAGGATGTTCCTATGCGATTCATTGTGCTGATAGAGCTCTGCAACACACTCTGCCAGCAAAGAAGCATCTCTCAGTTCTTCATGATATTTCTTCTGTTCTTCAAGTATTCTGTATAGCTCATCTTTGTAGTATCTGCGGTCAATTGTATGCACAAGCTTGCCTCTGACCTTCTGCATCGGATTGCCTAGCAAAGAATCGTATATATATTCACCGACAGTTTTCCCGCTCTTATCTATCTGCTCCTGTGTACGCACTTTAACCAAAGCCCATTCATCTGGATCAGGAGCACGGAAAGACCTCTTTATTTCACCATTCTTGTCAAGCTTAGGCTGGCCATTATCATCAAGTTCTGTTGTCACGACAAATTCCTTGACTTTTCCAACCCAATCCAACGGCACACTGCTAGCCTTACGATAAACAAAATTTTTTTCCAAACGTACGTTGTACCACACGTCTTTTCCTTTACGTTCGCCTGAATCTTCTACCGAAATTACTTTCAAGGCATAATACTTGACATCCTTTTTGTTGTCTTCTTCCTCCTCTTCACCACGAAGTTGGTTGTAACCTCGTTTCTGATTGAAAGAGAGGAGTATCCAAGCAAGTTCTTCTTTACTTACTTTAGTTCTCAAAGCTTTCTTCCGCAGATAGTAAAGGGTCCAGTCGTAAGGAACTTTCTTTCCATTTTCAATCAAATCTGGATTGTTTTGGCTGAAGTCCGACAACATTTCGTTGAAAGCATCCATAAAAAGAAAAGACTGTTTTCCGGAATCATCCTTACACCAAGCCATCTTCGGTTCTTGTGAATCGATAAATTTTCCAAATCTGTCAATATGCTTAAGATAATGTTCCGGCAAAAAGCCCATACGTGCCAATACACGATGAAGACGTTCCCTTCTTAGAACTTTTCTCTGCAACAGCCTTCTTTTACCACGAAAACTTGTACGATCGCTGGTCTGCGACTTGGTATTTCCCTTGTCGAAATCGCTCAATGCGCCCGCATCCATCGGTATTATACGACTACCGGCAGAAGATATTCCTCGAAGTTCTTCTTTATCTTCACTATTTACAACTGAATCAATAACCGCCCAACCTATACTGTTTGTACCGATATCCAATCCTAATATTTTTCTCATAAATTCAAGTATTTAGTTTCAATTTCCAAATGTATGAAATTAAAATTAAATAATTTATAAATAATTCGAAGTTCATCAAAAAATAAAGTAAACTGCAAATACTTCATACCAAATACAGCATATAAATACGATGAAAAGTCATTATGGTAAAAATAATTCAATCTCTGATTTGCATTTAACAAATAGTAATAATATATTTGCGGAACTAAATTGAAGCAATTCACAATAAGGATTATTCCGTTGTGTAAACATTTAAAGCGGCACACAGTGTCGCTTTTTTTTAGTTTTATACCACCGACATTGATTTCAATACTAAACATTAATTACATATAATCACCATACTTTCCCCTACTACAACGGTTTTCCTTTTCGTATATCATAAGAATATTATGCAACTTTTCAGTTTAGTCATAAGTTGTATACTGTCGACATACCTGATGAGGAAATAGGTATCTCAAATAAATCTGTGTAACCTTAAACTCAGGGGAAAATAGTCGTAATCGTTTAAATACTATAATTCGACACTATAAATTCTACGATTTTATCGCCATATTTCAGATTTCAGTGAAACATATTTTATCATTATTTTAAATTTGTTTTAAACAGTCTTAAAATACACTAACCGAAATAATTGCATAATTTGCATTTTATATTTTTAGAAGTATATTCGTTGTAGTAAAAAAAAGATTATACCAAGAAAAAACACAGACAATAATCGCTGAATATTTGTAATTAAATTATATACTATGAAGAAGAATATTGTTTTTGCAATGTTATGTATTTTCTCTTTTGCTGCTTATGGACAGACGAAAGACAGTATCGCTCATACTTTTTTAGTGGCTGACTATGATTATACGTGCCATACCTCAAATGCACAAGGCGAAGACACGGATGTGAATTACGGTCTTACGTTACAGGTGGCCAAGGACATGGCATGTACAATGGGACGAAAGAGGCATAATGGTGAGAATGACAGGTCAGAACAACTGCTGTACGTGCCGACTACATGGCTGAACTATCCGCAAGGAAATATCACATCGGTGGAAACCGTACCGCCCTACCGATACCTTACATCTGAAAAATTAGAAAAGATAAATTGGACATTGCAGGCCGAATACGATACGATATGCGGCCACCCGTGTCAGAAAGCTACAGGAGAATACGGCGGCAGGTTATGGAATGTATGGTTCGCAGAGAGCTTGCCTACACGCTGGGGGCCGTGGCGGTTGAATGGTCTGCCGGGTCTTATCATGCGGGCAGTATCTGATGACGGCATCCACTGCTTTGAATGCCGTAACGTTGAGGCTGTTAAGGAAGCAGTAACCTACAGTGTACCTGAAGAAGCCATGAAATGTTCACGCTCCAAATTCGTAAAACTGCGCAATCGGTTATTCGGCAATCCTAATTATGTTACTAATCCCGCATATTATATCAAGCCGGCAGAATTGAGTAATGTTACAGTACTTGGAGGTACGCTGATATTGGGTCGAGTTCCGATTGATACGAAGCCGGCAAAGTTCCAACCGCTTGATTACTGATATGTTGCGGCATGGGAAGAATAATATTGATGATATTTTGTTTGACGTGGGGGTATATTGACTCCTGCGCCCAAACCGGCACGATAAACGTGAGCGGACAAGTGCGTTGCGGCACCGAACCAGCAAATGAAGTTATCGTCACCATGGTCCAGCCTTCCGACTCCAGCATCGTAGCTTATTCCGTAACCGACGAGCAAGGAAGCTATTCGCTGGATGCCGCAGCCGCGTCCGATGAAATGCTGATAAGGGTAACCGGATTCAACATAAAGCCCAAAATGATGCGCATAGAAAGCCGTTCGCAGACGTGCAACATTACGGTGGAAGAGGAAAACATGAAATTGCGAGAGGTCGTCATAAAGGCGCAGAAGCTGTGGGGAAACCGCGACACGCTGAACTATCTTGTTTCCGCCTACACACGCGGGCACGACCGCACCATTGCCGACGTGCTGCGCCAGTTACCGGGAATCACTATCGAAGATGACGGTACAATCAATTATATGGGCACACCTATCAACCGTTTCTACATAGAGAACCTCGACATGCTGCAGGGGCGCTACAATCTCGCCACAGAGGGTATCAAGGCCGAAGATGTGGCAACAGTGCAGGTGATGGAGAACCACGAGCACGTCAAGGCGCTTCAAGACCAGGTGCCGCCGGAAAGCGCGGCAATCAACCTGAAGCTCAAGGACAAGGCAAAAGGCGTTTGGACAAAGAGCATGGACTTGGGCGCAGGAGGCTACGCTGATGGTCCGCTGTGGGATGCCACGCTGCAGGCCATGTATTTCAGTAGCGGCGAACAGCATCAGCTGAGATACAGCGGCGACAACATGGGCAGAGGCGGCGAAGCGGCAACAGCGCATTACGGCATTGACACAAAAGATGCCCCAAGCATGGTGGGCATTCTGGGCCACGGCACATCACCAGTCGGCAACAGCCTGTTCGGCTACCGTCACGGCGTAAATCTCAACAACCTGGCAAAACTGTCGGAGGATGTCACATTCAACTACAACCTCAACTACAGCCATAACCTCTCGCGCGGTTCATCGTATGCCAGAACCACCTATATCCTGCCCGACGGTACCAGCAGACTGCTCACGGAAGACATTTCTGACCGCACCCACACCAATGCAGCAGACTTGAAACTCACATACGAGAAGAATTCCAGCAAGGAATTCCTGAACAACACCCTCTCTCTGTCCGGAAAATGGAATGAGGGAGATGGTACCGCCAGTGCTACAACGCAAACATTGCACTACAGATCGCTTGCACTCAACAATCATACACGCTGGGTGCACCGTACAGCACAGGGTGGCGGCTTTGAGTGGACATCGAACAACAGCATAGTCTCTTCGCCGCAGGCGCTCATAGTCGGCGGTGACATGACAGCCCGTCAGGATGTCGGCATCACCACCATCTCTACAGCCAATGACTTCAAGACGCTCCGTGACCTCAGCGCCCATTCCTGGACCCTGTCTCTCTCGGCGCAGGCCAATGCCGCCTACACCTCGCTTTCTACGGAACTTGCTCATCCCGACATGCAGGCTGACGGTCGTATGTACCATTTCAATGGTCTCATTGGCGTAGGTCCATTGATCCGTTATGTCAAGGGCTCGTTTCGAACTACGCTGCGGCTTCCTTTGGCTCTGAGCTACACGCGTCTTGACAACACCGACATACCCGACGAGACCACCGATGCCGAACGAACCCGCCTGCGTTTTCAGCCTTCATTCTCGCTGCTTTGGAAGGCGAACGACAACTTCACTTTCAACGGTGATGTCAACTACTCGTCCTCCGAAACATCTTGGCAGCAGCTCTACACCGCAAATCTCATGAAGAACTATCGAAGCCTTTCGCGTTATCGCGCCTTGCTCTCAGACAACCATGCAGTTTCGGCCCGTCTCAAGGTCTCGTTCAAAGACATCTTCAACGGACTCTTCGCCTATGCTGAAGGCAATTGGCGTCGTTCGTGGAGCGACATCACCTATGGAACAACCATCGATGAACAGGCCCACACTATCCTTGAGGCAACCTATGCGCCCAACCACAGCACGGGCTATGGCATAACCCTCTATGGACGTAAGGACATCGACTGGCATACCATGCAGCTCGAACTCACGGCCTCAGCCACTACTGACCATAGCCAAATATTGCGCCAGTCGGAGCTGATGGGATACAATAGGCAAAGCTATGCGCTCAGCGGCACATTGGCCTTCGACATTGTTACGGGCTATCGTCTCGACTACTCAGCCAGATGGCAGCTGAGCCACTCCACTTCGGATGACTATGATACGACCATACGCGATTTTTCGCAGCGCGCTCGTCTCACAATGAGCCTTGTGCCTTCCCGTCTCTTTTTCAACATCAATGCAAGCCACTCCTACAACTCCAGTCTGCCCTCCTCGCGCAAAAACTTTATATTCTTGGGAGCGGGACTTCAGTGGAAAGCATCTAAAAAGTTGGAATTCAACCTCGATGGCGATAATCTTACTAACATACGAACCTTCATCGTCCACAATGTCGGCGACCTGGAGGAGCATTACGAAGAGTATCACCTACGTCCATTATCAGTGACCCTGACAGCACACATATATCTATAGGCTCATACATTCCCCTCATTTGAACGGATGCCGGTACATGAAATATATTTATTTCAAACTCACTTTAAAAGCTTCTTCATCCAAACAATGATGTGCATGCTATACACACTTATATTACAGCAGAACTTGTCACTGTTCAATATTGTATAGCATGCACATCTTTTTCGTCTGCGAGCGCTCAAAAATAATTCTGCGAGGGCTCAGAAAAATATTTCCGGGCGCTCGGAATAAAAATTGCGAGGGCTCACAAATACACATCGTGCACCACAATTTTTCACATACGCTTTATACATTACAGACACTAACTTGAAAAATAAAATGGGAATAAAGTGGAGTCATCCGTTTTATTGCACTATTTTTGAAAAAAATTTCTCAATGACATTCAACATCTACATACATTCCGACAACGCCCTAGACACGGACGCATTCATCGGCGAGCTGGACATAGCGCTGGAGGTACTGATGGAAATCGGCGGGGAGGACGGAGGCAGTTCCATCCTGTTCGCCTGTCCCGGCGAATCGACAACCATGTTCATGCTGGCGAGCGACGGGCACGGCGAATATGCCGTGGGCATCTCGGGGCTGGCGTCGATGCACGACTACCGCCTCCTGCCGTATCTGGCCGACTGCCTGAACGTGCACCTCAACGGCGAGGGGCTCAGGGTGGACGGAAGGTCGGTATACGAGGTCTACGGCGAACAGTGGGCTGAAGAGAGCATCGGCGAGGCGGTGGCACAGCTGAAGGTAGGGCTCATGCAACTGCCGAGATTCTACGTGATGCCAGCGCTGACGGGAGGCACGTACGTCTCGCTGGAGTTCCTCAGACGCTACGGCGTGACGCTCCACTCGAGCACGCCTCGCATATACGGCTACGTGCAGTACATACTGGCAAACGGACTTGCACCGGTGGCCACGGACGAGGAAATCGAAGAGGACTTCAGGAACATGAAGTGCTGTGGCGAGGTGGACGTGCCGCAGCACGAATCCATCGGGCGCGTGAAGTCGTGGCAGACGGACGGATGCGAAACGTGGGAGAGCTTTTCGCACGACGACGTGGAGGCGCTTCTGGAGGTCGGCGAGGCGTACAGGAGAGGAAACAGGGCCGAAGGCGTGGTGCTCAACGACCTCGGCACAATCTATCAGGAAGGCATCGGCGTGGAAAGAGACGGAAGGAAGGCCGAATACTGGTTCGGCGAAGCATGCAGGATGGGCGACAGGACGTATGCACCGTCGAATCTGGGCGACCTCTATCGCAAGGGATGCGGTTCGCTGGCGCCATCGGCCGTGAAGGCCATGGAGGCGTACAGCATGGGCGACGACCCCTATGCGCACTACCGCATGGGGCAGGCCTACGAGGAAGGATGGTCGGGCGTCAGGGACATGGCGAAAGCCATGGAATGGTATGCAAGGGCGGCCGGCGAGGGACACCATCTGGCCGTGAAGAGAATGCGCATGGAGAACACCGGCGGCGCGGAGCGGCAGGACGCAGCAAACTGTTAAACACCGCAGGCTCGGGAACAAATGGGGCAAACTATTTTGCATCTTGGACATAAAAACACTAATTTTGCAAATATTATGAGCAGAATATTAGCCATCGACTACGGGAAGAAACGCAGCGGCATTGCCGTCACGGACACGCTGCAGATGATTGCAAACGGACTTACGACAGTGCCGACACATACACTTTTCGACTTCATAAAGAATTACATCGAAACGGAAGATGTGGAGAAAATCATCGTGGGACTTCCACGGCAGAACAGCGGCGAGTTTTCGGACAACATGAAGAACATCACTCCCTTCGTGAACAGAGTCAGGAAAAACCTGCCGCAGGTAAACATTGAATTCTACGACGAACGATTCACCTCGGTGCTGGCGCACAGGGCCATGCTGGACAGCGGCATCGGCAGGAAGGCGCGTCAGGACAAGGCTCTCGTGGACAAGATAAGCGCAACAATCATACTCGAGGACTATCTCGAGGCGCAGAGGTTCAGAAGGTGAGCAAGAGGGAAAGGAGCTGGAGACATGCTCCAGCAAGAGCGCATAAACTGCAACTAATCAAACATATATAACCATACAAGAAAGGAAGGTAACAGAAAGATGATACTACCGATGTACATATTCGGACAGCCTGTACTCCGCAAGCAGGCAGAAGACATCACTCCCGACTATCCGGAGCTGAAGGAACTCATAAAGAACATGTCCGAAACGATGAAGAAGGCCGAGGGCGTGGGCCTCGCGGCTCCGCAGGTGGGACTGCCGATAAGGGTGGTCGTGATTGACCTCGACGTCATCAGCGACGACATGCCCGAGTACAAGGGTTTTCTGCGTGCCTACATCAATCCGCACATCATCGAATACGGCGAGGAGACATGCTCGATGGAGGAAGGATGCCTGAGCGTTCCGGGAGTGCACGAAAGCGTGAAGAGACCGTGCAAGGTGCACGTGAAATATCTCGACGAGGACATGAACGAGCACGACGAATGGGCAGAAGGCTTCCTGGCAAGAGTAATGCAGCATGAGTTCGACCATCTGGAGGGAAAACTCTTCGTCGACCACCTCTCGCCGCTGAGAAAGCAGATGATAAAGTCGAAGCTGGCGGCGATGATGAAGGGCAAGGTGAACTGCTCCTACAAGACCAAGCCGAACAGAAGATAACGGGCGCGAGCATCAGGCAAAGGGCGAACGCACCGGCAGAGAGAAACGAGACACCGCAACACACGACACCCACACGCGCACGAATGAGCGCGAGACAGGAATATTTGTATTTATGAAACGATTGGCATACCTGATATTTTTGCTGTCGGCCTTCATCATGTCCGCCAAGGCGCAGATCAACACGGACAGAGTGATGATTGTCGGACGTAACGCATTGTACTACGATGACTACGTCCTTTCGATACAATATTTCAACATGGTGATAAACGCAAAGCCATACCTCTATGAACCGTATTTCTATAGAGGTGTGGCGAAATTCTATCTGGAGGACTATGCGGGTGCGGAGAGCGACTGCTCGGAAGCCATAAAGCGCAACCCCTACTTTCCGGACAGCTACGAGGTGAGAGGGCTCTCGCGCATCAACATGGGCAACTACAAGGATGCGGCCGACGACTACTTCAAGGCCGTCGAGATGGAGCCCAACAGCCAGCCTCTGTGGAACAACCTGACGCTCTGCCTGATGGAACTCGACAACATGGAGAGGGCCGACTCCGTGGCCAGCATATTCATAAAAAAATGGCCGAAATACGCCAAGGGCTACTGCATGAAGGCGCAGATAACGCTCGAGGAGAAGGACACGGCGAGAGCCGAGGAATACATCGACAAGGCCATCGAAATCGACCCGAACGACGTGTCGGCGCTCTCGATGAAGGCATCGTTCCTCATGAGGAAGGAAGACTACGCCGGTGCCGAAAAGAGGCTCACCGAGGCCATAAGGCTGCAGCCTAAGCACCTGGGCAACATCATAAACAGAGCGCTGTGCCGATACAACCAGAAGAACCTGAGAGGGGCTATGAGCGACTACGACTTGGCGCTGACAATCGACCCCGACAACTTTGTGGGACACTACAACCGAGGTCTGCTCAGGGCCAACGTGGGCGACGGCAACAGAGCCATCGAGGACTTCAACTTCATTCTGGAGAAAGACCCGTCGGACATGATGGTGACGTTCAACAGGGCCCTGCTCCTGCACGAGACGGGCGACTACCGCGGGGCCATCAAGGACTACACGACCGTCATCAAGGCCTACCCGAACTTTCTGCTGGGATACCAGAAGAGAGCCGAAGCGAAGCGCATGATAGGCGACGTGAGAGGTGCCGAGAGAGACGAGGAGCACGTGATAAAGGAACAGGTGGCGCACAGATACGGATATGCATCGGCGGCAAGCAAGAAGGTGACTACCAGAAAGAAGTCGGAAAAGAACATGGAAGACTACAACAAGCTTGTCGTGGAGGACGAAGAACAGGAGAAACAGTATAAGAGCGAATACAGAGGCAAGGTGCAGAACCGAAACACGGAAACTACGCTGCAGCCGATGTACGTGCTCACCTACTACGAAGAGGAAAACAAGCTGAAACAGGCCATCAACTACTGCCGCGACGTGGAGAAGGTGAACGGAAGGAAAGTACTGCCGGAGAAGCTCATCCTCACGAACAGGGAGAAGCCTCTCGAAGAGAACGACTTCGCGGCGCGCATGAACTCGCTGGAGAAGATGAACGGAAGGAGGGACACCTCTGCCCTCGCCCACTTTGCCAAGGCCCTGGAGTACTATCTGCTTCAGGATGCCGAAAAGGCTTCGGCTGAACTCGACAGCGCGGTGAACGCCGACAAGACGTTCATGCTCGCATACTTCGCAAGAGCTGTCGTACACGCAAAGATGGCCGACATGGCAGAGCAAGGCGCAAGGAACGAGAAAGGCATAACGGCCGCACTGCCTGAAAAGGCCGACATACACCTCATGATGGCCAAGGCCGACATGAACAAGGTTGTCGAACTCTCGCCCGACCTGCCGTACGCCTACTACAACCGCGCATGCATAGAAGCCAAGACGGCCGACTACGAGAGCGCTGAAGCCGACCTCACGAAGTGCATACAGCTTTACGACAAGTTTGCCGAAGCATATTATAATAGAGGTATAATAAGGATTCTCGGAAAGAACACCAAAGAGGGCCTGAACGACCTCAGCAAGGCCGGCGAGCTCGGACTTTACCAGGCATACGGCCTCATAAAGAAATATGCCAAGGACAACTGATTGCACACGAACGGACCTTGCCGCACCGTCGGCAACGGGGCGAAGCGATACAAAAAAAACGGTGTTTGAACATTTTTAAGCGTACATGGACACACTTTTAGCAAAGAAACACTATTTTTGCAGGCGATTGTGTTCAGACAAAAACGAATATAAAATATAATCACACATTATGATAAAGATTACTTTTCCAGACAACTCCGTACGTGAATACGAGGCAGGAGTAACAGGACTGCAGATTGCAGAAAGCATAAGCCCGCGTCTGGCACAGGACGTGCTGGCATGCGGCGTCAACGGCGAAACAACTGAACTGAACCGCCCTATCAACGAGGATGCGGCATTCGTTCTCTACAAGTGGGACGACGAAGAAGGCAAGCATGCATTCTGGCACACATCGGCTCACCTCATGGCTGAGGCACTGCAGGAACTCTACCCTGGAATACAGTTCGGTATAGGTCCGGCAATCGAAAACGGATTCTACTACGACGTGATGCCTGCTGAAGGCGTTAAGATAAGCGACGCCGACTTCGAGAAAATCGAGAAGAAGATGCAGGAACTCGTACAGAGAAAGGAAAGCCTCGTGAGAAACGAAATTTCAAAGGAGGACGCTCTCAAGTTCTTCGGCGAAAGAGGACAGACATACAAGAACGAACTCATCGAGGAGCTCGAAGACGGACACATCACAACCTACACTCAGGGCAACTACACTGACCTCTGCAAGGGTCCGCACCTCACAAGCACAGAGAAAATCAAGGCAGTGAAGGTGATGTCGGTTGCAGCCGCTTACTGGAGAGGCGACGAGAAGCGTCCGATGATGACACGTATATACGGAGTATCATTCCCTAAGAAGAAGATGCTCGACGAATATATCGCAAAGGTTGAAGAGGCTAAGAAGCGCGACCACAGAAAGATCGGTAAGGAAATGGAACTCTTCATGTTCTCAGAGAAGGTAGGTAAAGGTCTGCCAATCTGGTTGCCGAAAGGAACAGCATTGAGAATCAGCCTCCAGAACTTCTTGAGAAAGATACAGAAGAGATACGGATATCAGGAAGTTATCACTCCGCACATCGGTGGTAAGAACCTGTATGTCACTTCAGGACACTACGATCACTACGGCAAGGATTCATTCCAGCCTATACACACTCCTGAAGAGGGCGAGGAATATATGCTCAAACCGATGAACTGCCCTCACCACTGCGAAATCTACGCTTGGCAGCCTCGCTCATACAAGGATCTGCCTCTGCGCATCGCCGAATTCGGTACCGTATACAGATACGAGCAGAGCGGAGAGCTCCACGGATTGACACGTGTTCGTTCGTTCACACAGGACGATGCACACATCTTCTGCCGTCCTGACCAGGTGAAAGATGAATTCCTGCGCGTAATGGACATCATCAACATCATCTTCAAGGCACTCAACTTCAAGGACTTCGAAGCACAGATTTCTCTGCGCGACCCTAACGACAAGGAGAAGTACATCGGAAGCGACGAGGTTTGGGACAAGGCAGAAACAGCAATCGTTGAAGCCTGCAAGGAAAAAGGCCTTAACGCAAAGGTTGAATACGGCGAAGCTGCTTTCTACGGTCCTAAGCTCGACTTCATGGTGAAGGATGCCATCGGACGCCGCTGGCAGTTGGGAACAATTCAGGTTGACTACAACTTGCCTGAGCGCTTCAAGCTCGAATACACTGGTGCCGACAACGAGAAGCATCGCCCTGTAATGATTCACAGAGCTCCGTTCGGTTCGCTCGAAAGATTTACAGCCGTGCTCATCGAACACACTGCCGGACACTTCCCTCTCTGGCTCACACCAGATCAGGTTGTCATCCTTCCTATCTCTGAAAAATTCAACGAATATGCAGAGAAGGTCAACAAATATCTCAACTCGGTTGACGTAAGATCTACAGTTGACGCACGCAACGAGAAAATCGGAAGAAAGATCCGCGACAACGAGCTCAAGAGAATACCTTACATGCTCGTCGTAGGTGAAAAGGAAATGGCTGAAGGCACTGTTTCAGTAAGAAAACAGGGCGAAGGCGACCAGGGAAGCATGAAATTTGAGGATTTTGCAAATAAAATCAAGGAAGAAGTGCGCAATATAACAGAAAATTTCTAACTTTGCGCCTCGGAAATAAACGTATTATTAACAACATTTAAAACAAACAGAGGAAAAATCTCAGACTTAATGAAATTTGACAATAAAAAGCAACAGTATCGCGTAAATGAACAGATACGAGTACGCGAAGTTCGAATCGTAGGTGACGATATAGAGTCGACAGTAATACCGACTAGCAAGGCGATACAATTGGCAGAAGAGAAAGGCGTTGATCTTGTAGAAATTTCACCTAATGCCGTTCCTCCAGTTTGTAGACTTATTGACTACTCAAAGTTCCTTTACCAGCTGAAGAAGAAGGCAAAGGACATGAAGGCCAAGCAGGTCAAAGTGGAAGTTAAGGAAATACGTTTCGGACCTCAGACAGCTGATGCCGACTACAACTTCAAGCTGAAACATGCTCAGGAATTCATCAACGACGGCAACAAGGTAAAGGCCTACGTGTTCTTCAAGGGACGCTCCATCCTATTCAAGGAACAGGGCGAAGTGCTCCTTCTGAGATTCGCAAACGACCTTGAGGAAATTGCCAAGGTGGAGAGCATGCCGATACTCGAAGGAAAGCGTATGAGCATCATGCTTGCACCGAAGAAGCCTGGTACACCTAAGAAGGCACAGCCGAAACCGGCAAAGACAGAGGAGAAAGCCAAGGAAGTAAGCGCCAAGGCTGAAACTGAAACAGACGGCGAAGCTGAAGAATAAGGACAAAAGAAAATTATGTGTGCGTAACGTCCTGGTATATACGTTGCCACCAATTACAGTAATAATTAAATATCAAAAAAAATGCCAAAAGTTAAAACTAAATCTGCCGCAAAGAAGCGCTTCAAGCTCACAGGCACAGGAAAAATCAAAAGACAGCACGCTTACCACAGTCACATTCTGACAAAGAAGACTAAGAAGCAGAAGAGAAACCTCGATCATTCAACAATTGTTGTAAAGGCTAACCGCAAGCAGGTTCGCGATTGTCTTACACTTCGTTAAAAAACTGTGACGAGCAAAAGATTTTAACTAACAAAAAAATGTTTAACAGAGTGTTTAGCCTAAAGTTCACCATCTGGGAAGATTAAGGTGGCGCTAGCATTCAAAAAGATTCAAAATTATGCCAAGATCAGTAAACCACGTTGCTTCAAGAGCAAGAAGAAAGAAGATTTTAAAGCGTGTCAAAGGCCAGTTCGGCGCTCGCAAGAACGTTTGGACAGTTGCAAAAAATGCGTATGAGAAGGGTTTGACATATGCATACGTAGGACGCAAGCGCAAGAAGCGTGACTTCCGCGCACTGTGGATCCAGCGTATCAACGCAGCTGCAAGAATGGAAGGCATGTCTTATTCACAGCTCATGGGTGCTCTCCACAAGGCTGGAATCGAGATCAACCGTAAGACTCTCGCCAACCTTGCAATGAACCACTACGAAGCATTCAAGGCTATCGTTGAGAAAGTGAAATAAATCATTCTGAAATATGGTTTTAAGGAATGGGTCGAAAGACTCATTCCTTTTTTTGTTTTTAAACACTTCAGCAAAAGCATATAGCAAACAAAAATGTTTTCTCTTGCCCTGCACTCTCCTTTCGCTATATTTGCATAATATAGGATGCGGTTCGGCATATGCAATATAAAACAAAAATGTTTTCGCTTGCCTCTGCACTCACCTTTCACTATATTTGCAAACGGATCACATACGGGTGAAAAATCAACAAAAGCAATTATACAACAAATATTTCATTACTATTTAACCAAAATCTAATTGTATGAAGATACTTTCAGTAATTAAAGCAAGAATGCTTTCAGCAATGATTGCATTCGTGGCTATTGGGGAATACGTCAATGCATACGATGTGATAATAGATGACATTGCCTATGACCTGTTGAGCGGGAACAAAGCGAGGGTGACATACAGACATCTGTATCAGAACGACAAATACTATAGGGGGAATATGGTAATTCCTTCGAGTATAAGCAACGACGGAACAACGTACAGCGTTGAAGAAATTTCAGCGGAAGCTTTCACCGGATGCGAAAATCTTATTTCCTTGACAATTCCGAACTCTATAATAAAGATTGGAGGCGATGCCTTCAAGGAATGCACTGCATTGAAGGAGGTGGTGTTCGAAGACGGAGAAAGCAGCATCAGTCTCAGCGACTTTATTATATACGACAGCAACCGGCATGAAATATACAGGAGCGGTCCTCTGTTCGAGTATTGCCCTCTGGAAAGTCTACAATTGGGAAGGATGTTTACATACGATACGAACCCTTTCAATAAATGTACCATATCCAAGATTACACTTGGGAATGGTTATAATGAGATTCCTGACGATTATTTCGCATACAGCAATGTGCAGTCGTTCACATTGCCCAACACAATCAAGAGAATAGGAAAAAAAGCTTTCTTTAACGGTATATTTTCATCTATAACCTTGCCGTCATCTATTGAAGCGATTGATGAATCTGCATTTTCTACTTGCAAGAATCTCAAAGAGATATCAATACCTAATTCTGTAACATCAATCAATAAGAGTGCATTTGCATCATGTGTAAGCCTCGCTTCTGTAAAGTTGTCCGAATCACTGACTACAATTGGCGAATCGGCCTTCAGCGGATGCAAAGTTCTTGCATCTATAGACATTCCGACATCCGTAACTTTCATAGGTCGCCTGGCATTCAATAGATGTGATGCCTTGACAATTGTCACAATTCCTGAAAACGTAGAAAAAATCGGTGGTGGCGCTTTTGCTGAATGCGCATCACTTACGGGTATAAATGTGAAGGATTTGAGTTCGTGGTACAAGATTGACTTCAGCGACAATTTCACGGACGTGTATACACGCTACTATGCAAACCCTTTGTACTATGCAAAGAATATGTACGTAAACGGTGAATTGCTCAAATCGCTGGAACTTCCATCGACCACCACGGCACTGAATGATTATGCTTTCTACGGATGCGGAAGCATAGAATCGGTAGTGATACCCAACTCAATCACCAACATCGGTGACAGCACTTTCGCCAGCTGTACAAATCTGAAGAAAGTTACTCTCAACACAAATACAGTTAAACCATGGTTCAAGAATATGGGATTTATTGAAGAACTGGTTCTTGGAAATACGGTTTACACAATAGAAAAGAATGCGTTCGAAGGATGCAACGGACTCAAATCTGTTCATGCAGCTCCTACTCTTGCCATCGTTGGAAATAATGCTTTCAAAGGATGTACAAGACTTGAAGGTGTATGGATTACAGATTTGTCTCAGTGGTGTACGATAAACTGGGAAAACGAATATGCAAATCCGCTGTACAACGCCCACAGGCTCTATGTCGACAACAGCGAGGTTAAAGATCTGGTGATACCTGGTGATATTGAAAAGCTAAAGAGGTATACATTTGCAGGAGGCGAAGGTTTCACCTCGGTGACTATTCCTGAATCAGTAAGAATCATGGATAGATATGCGTTCCTCAACTGCACCAACCTGAAATATGTCGACATGAGAGATATGGCATTGTGGTGTACAATCCAGTTTGACGGAAGCTCCAACCCACTCATGTATGCTCATGTGCTCAAGCTGAACGGCAACGTTGTCAGCGACCTTTATGTGCCGGAAACAATCGAGAAAATAAACGATTTTGCATTCTACGGATGCGAAAGCATTGTTTTTGCAAATATCCCCAACAACATAAAAGAGATAGGATATACAACATTCAGCGAATGTACGAATCTGAAGAATATCATTTCATTCCCTGACGAAGCTTTTTATTTGCCGAAAGATGCACATATATTGACATCGCCGGCGGCAGTTGAAAGGTACTATCAGTATGAGGATGTGCGTGCAATTGTACTTACGAAAACAACCCAATCAACAATAAACCTGTCTTCACACGACTTCTTCAGCCTTGAGGGAGCGTCATTCAACGGCATCAGCAAGAATGCAGAAAACGGCAGTGTGACATTCACAGGAGCAGCACCCAACGCGACACACAAGATAAATGTAAGCGGAAAGGCTTTCGGACGCGATGTCAGCGGCGATATTTCCGTAACCACCGAAGCTATGGTGCTCGACATAATTCTGGAAGAAGCTACAAACCTCACTGTTAAGCTTAAGGGAACATACGGAGGAGATGCGGAAGTTGTGAAAACAGATTTCGGCGAGTATGGCGATGGAGACGAAACGACAATAACCGGCCTCATACCAGGCGGTTCGTGCTACGTAACATTCAACGTGACGACTAGTGACGGAAGTGTATCTTCTATATCCAAGACTTTCAACACCAAAGATATCGGCATCAACATCGACAAGAAGTTGGGAAGTACATATTGCATACTCAATGGTTCGTACGACATCATCGATGCAACTTACGTGAATTCAGGTTTTGCCGAAAATGAAGAAGACGTGCTGCGTCTCTACGGATTAGATCCGAATACAAGTTTTACAAAAACTTATTTTGTAAATACTGAAGAAGGAGGATTTGAAATGAAAAACGTTTCATTCACAACCGAAGCCATCAAGTTCGAAACGCAGGCGGCGCAAGCTGTGAGCGACAAGAAGGCAATCATAAGTGCATCTGTCAACGGCGATGATGATTCACTCAGATTCGGCTTCGAATGGCGACGCTACGATGCACCGGACATAATGCCTTCCACACAATCACCTTGTCCGATACACAACGGCATCATTGCCGGCTCACTTAACAATCTGAGTTCAAACACTTACTACAAGTATCGTCCTTACTATAAGTCGGATTCGGGAATAACGTATTACGGAGATTGGATAGCCTTCTGCACGTCCGATGCTTACGTATACTTTGAACCAATCGTATACACCTATGCCCCTACAGAAATAACATTCAATTCAGCAACACTGAAAGGTGCTGTACTTCCAGGATCTGACGACGTGACAGAACAAGGATTCGAATATTGGCCAGCTGAAAATGCCGATACCCGTGAAAGAACAGAAAGCAGAAACGGCGCATCAACCATAACGTCAGAAGGAACTCTCATGAAAGCGACTGTAGAAAATCTGAAGGAAGATACAGAATACCGTTTCCGCACTTACGTGAAAACTTCCAAGGAAACTACTTACGGAGAGGAAATGTCGTTCAGAACTGACAAGAAGGAAGACACAGGCTTAGATGAAATCACTGCTGAAGATGACAGTGAAAAACAGATTACTGGTTATTACAACCTGCAGGGCATGAAACTTGAAAAGCCGGAAAAAGGATTCATAATCGTACGGTATTCAGACGGCTCTGCACGTAAGATACTTGTAAGATGAAAATCATACATTTGAGTATATTTGCTCTAAATCAAAACAAAATAGCTATATTTGCATCAATTTAAAATAACCAATAAAAAAACTATATAATATGAAAGCATTTGTTTTCCCTGGACAGGGAGCTCAATTTACCGGTATGGGAAAAGACCTGTACGAAAACAATCAGGTAGCAAAGGATTTGTTTGACAAAGCAAACGAAATACTTGGTTTCAACATAACAGACATCATGTTTGAAGGTTCTGACGAGGAACTGAAGCAGACAAAGGTTACTCAGCCTGCTGTATTCCTCCACTCAGTAATCTCAGCTCTCTGCATGGGCGACGACTTCAAGCCTGAAATGACTGCTGGTCACTCTCTCGGCGAATTCTCAGCTCTCGTTGCTGCCGGTGCTCTCTCTTTCGAGGACGGACTCAAGCTTGTTTACAAGCGTGCACTTGCAATGCAGAAGGCTTGCGAAGCTGCTCCTTCAACAATGGCCGCTATCATCGCTCTCCCAGATGCAACTATCGAAGAGGTATGCGCTGAGGTAAGCAAACCAGGCAACATCGTTGTTGCAGCCAACTACAACTGCCCAGGTCAGGTTGTAATCTCTGGAAACATAGAAGCTGTAAACGAGGCTTGCGAGAAACTTAAGGCAGCAGGTGCAAAGCGTGCTCTCCCACTCAAGGTAGGCGGTGCATTCCACTCTCCTCTCATGCAGCCGGCTAAGGAAGAACTCGAATCTGCAATCGAAGCAACAGAGTTCCACACTCCTAAGTGCCCAGTTTACCAGAATGTAGACGCTAAGCCTCACACTGACCCAGAGGAAATCAAGAAGAACCTCATCGCTCAGCTCACAGCTCCTGTAAGATGGACAAACGAGGTTCAGAACATGATTGCCGACGGTGCTACAGATTTCACAGAGTGCGGCCCAGGCAAGGTTCTTCAGGGAATGATTGTAAAAATCGCTAAAGGAAATGATGCTATTACAGCTCACGGACTTGAATAATAAACAATAATGGACAAAATAGTTATCTATCAGGTTTTCACCCGTCTATTCGGTGCCAACGGTACGAAAAACGTAAAGAACGGAACACTGGAAGAAAACGGGTGTGGTAAGATGGCTGACTTTACAACCAAGGCTCTTGAAAATATCAAGGGTCTTGGTTGTACTCATATATGGTACACCGGCATAATTGAACATGCCACACAAACAGACTACAGCACATACGGCATAAAGCGCGACCATCAGGCTGTGGTGAAGGGCAAGGCCGGAAGTCCGTATGCCATCAAGGACTATTACGACATAGATCCGGATCTGGCTGTCAAGGTGGAAGACAGGATGAAGGAATTTCAGAATCTTGTGGCAAGGACGCACAGAACCGGCCTCAAGGTCATAATAGACTTCGTTCCCAACCACGTTGCCAGACAATACTGTTCGGATGCCAAGCCAGAGGGAGTCAAGGATCTCGGCGAGACAGACAACAAGGGTATGGCATTCAGCACAGAAAACAATTTTTACTATATACCGGGAAGAGACTTCGCTCCACAGTTTGACGTAAGAGACAACAGCGGTACTCCATACATTGAACGTCCGGCAAAAGCTACCGGCAACGACTGTTTCAACGAAAGTCCATGCATAAACGACTGGTACGAAACAGTAAAGCTCAACTACGGCATAGACTATATGGGCGGAGGACAGAGACACTTCTCTCCTGTTCCGAACACATGGCACAAGATGCTCGACATACTGATGTTTTGGGCTGGAAAGGACATTGACGGATTCAGATGCGACATGGCAGAAATGGTGCCATGCGAATTCTGGGGATGGGCAATTCCGCAGGTTAAGGAGAAATATCCGAAGGTGATATTCATTGCCGAGGTTTATAATCCGAATGAATACAGAAACTACTTGTTCAACGGTAAGTTTGATTATCTGTATGACAAGGTCGGTTTATATGACACATTGAAATCAGTAATGAATGGAGCACCAGCTTCGTGCATCACCGGATGCTGGCAGAGTGTGAACGACATATCCGGACACATGCTCAACTTCCTGGAGAACCACGACGAACAGAGAATTGCGTCGGACTTCTTCTCGGGAAACGCTAAAAAGGGCAAGGCGGCGATGTTGGTTTCTGCACTGATGAACACGAATCCGATGATGGTTTACTTCGGACAGGAACTCGGAGAGAGAGGCATGGATGAAGAAGGCTTCAGCGGTCGCGACGGTCGCACAACAATATTCGACTACTGGACAATAGACACCATCAAGAGATGGAGAAATGGCGGCAAGTTTGACGGTGCGAAACTGAACGACGAGGAAAAGGAACTTAGAAGCTTCTACGAGAAGGTGCTCAATATCTGCAACAGCGAAAAGGCTGTTAAAGAAGGTGAGTTCTTCGACGTGATGTACGTGAACTACGACAATCAGCTGTTCAACCATAACAGACAATATGCTTTCCTAAGAAAGAAAGATAACGAACTGATTATCGTAATTGCAAACTTCGACGAAAACGGTTCAGATTGCAGTGTCAAGATTCCAGCACATGCCTTTGAGTGCCTGAAAATCAAGTCGAGATGCAAGAAGTTCAAGGCTACAGACATTCTGACAGGAGAAACCGAAAACATTGTGCTCGAACCTGATGGACTCGTCAAAACCAATCTCCCAGCTTTGGGCGGCAAGGTCTTGAAAATCAGTCTTAAATGATTAGGTTGAGGCACTGATGCAACGGCATCATTTATCCACGACACTTAAACGAAAATAATAAAACAGAAAACTGCTTTATGGAAAAAAAGATATTGTTCATCTGCCTTGGAAATATATGCCGGTCGCCAATGGCTGAAACCATCATGAGAGATATGGTGTACAAGGCGGGAATGCAGAACAAGATAAAGGTTGATTCGGCAGGACTCATAAGCTATCATGAGGGCGAAAATGCTGATGAAAGAATGAGAAGCCATGCAAGAAGGCACGGATATTCGATCAATCACCTTTCGAGACCTGTAAAAACTGATGACTTCTATACGTTCGACCTGATTGTCGGCATGGATGACAGCAACATCGACAAACTGATGCAGATGGCTCCGGGAATTGATGAGGAAAAGAAAATTGTCAGAATGACAGACTTTTGCCGTACAAAGGTCATCGATCATGTTCCTGATCCATACTACGGAGGTGCACAGGGATTTGAAAATGTAATAGAAATCCTGGAAGATGCATGCGGAGGTTTACTTGAAGATGTCATGAAGGATATTGAAGAATGAACGGCATCACCATAACACAATAATAAAAATCGGCCCTCGAAGAAAACTGCGTATTCAGTTATTTCGAGGGCTGATTTTTTGTATTTCAAATTGAAAATAGTTGCAATGATGGAATTTCAGTGCAAATGCATCATCACTACAAAGGCATATCAAAGGCAAGCTCAACAATCTTGTCCATATCGTAATACTTGTACTCGGCAAGGCGTCCTCCGAAAATAGTATGGCGCTCATTGTTGGCCAAACTGCGATACTTTGAATAAAGAAGATTATTGTGCGAATCATTTACCGGATAGTAAGGTTCAAGTCCCTCACTCCACTCTACTGAAAACTCGCGACTCACTACAGTCTTCGGATTTGCATAGACATCATCGCCAAAAGACTCAAAATGCTTGTGCTCGATTACTCGTGTATATGGAGTTTCAGAATCAGTGAAATTGACTACCGCATTTCCTTGATAATTGCTTGTGTCCATAACTTCCGTTTCAAAACGTACTGTGCGATAATCGAGTTTGCCGTAACAATAATCGAAATATGCATCTATAGGTCCGGTGAAAAGAACCTTATCGGCAATGCTGTTCCAGTATTCACGGTCAGCAAGATAATCTGTAGAAGTACGTACTTCGATGCCTTCTAAGAGTCTGTCGATAAGGACATTATATCCACCAACAGGTATTCCCTGATACTTGGCGTTGAAATAATTGTTGTCATAGACAAAGCGTACCGGCAGTCTTTTAATGATGAACGGTGGAAGTTCTGAACATTTGCGTCCCCACTGTTTCTCGGTGTAACCTTTTATGAGCTTTTCGTATATGTCATTGCCGATAAGCAATCGTGCCTGCTCTTCAAGGTTGCGAGGCTCGCTGATGCCTTCAGCACGCATGGCATCAAGCACAAGTGCACGCTGTTCTCCAATTTTTGCCATTGCTTCTCCAGGTGTAATAACTCCCCACATCTGATGAAACGTATTCATGTTGAAAGGAAGGTTATAGAGTTCACCTTTGTAGTTTGCAACAGGCGAATTGGTATATCGGTTGAACTCAACCATGGAATTTACAAAATCCCACGTCTGGCGATTGTTAGTGTGAAATATATGTGCACCGTACTTGTGGACATTGATACCTTCAACCTTCTCGCAATAGATATTTCCCCCAACGTGCCGGCGTTTCTCAATTACCAGAACTTTCTTACCTGCGTTCTTTGCACGATAAGCAAAGACAGCACCGAAAAGTCCTGAACCGACAATAAGATAATCGTAAGTCATAATAGCATATATTTGATTTTCTGAAAGTTACCCCTTACTGTATTTTCTTGAGCTCACTGTATAGACGCTGTACTGGAAGTCCCATGACATTGAAGTATGAACCTTCGAGACCTTCAACAGCTATATATCCAATCCACTCCTGGATGCCGTATGCGCCGGCTTTGTCGAAAGGGCTGTAGTTGGTTACATAGTAATCAATCTCATCATCGGAAAGCGATGCAAAACGGACCTTGCTCGTCACAGCAAAAATATGCTGAAGCGACTTGGTTGTAATACTGACGCCTGTAATGACATCGTGAGTTTTACCGCTGAGCATACGGAGCATTCTTTTGGCATCAGCGGCATCCTTTGGCTTACCAAGAACCTGACCGTCGCAATACACAATTGTGTCGGCAGTAATCATAAGTTCATCATCTGCAAGCTCGGGCAGATAGGCATCGGATTTTTTCTTGGATATGTACTGCGGTATCTCATCGCCAACAAGTGTAGACGGATATGATTCGTCAATGCCAGATTTTGTGCGCACCGTGAATTCAAGTCCGAGACCGGCAAGCAGTTCTTTTCTTCTTGGCGAATTGCTCGCCAATACGATTCTATATTTCTTCAAATTGTCAAGCATCTTTCTCTTACTATTTTGTTTTATTGCTGTTAATCACATATTGATATGTCACGAATACGCTTTACCATCCGAAGGCTTTGGAATTATGCATCCACAGATCTTGGCATTTGAGAACCTGCTCGATGACATCGCGCACGCATCCCATGCCACCACGCATCGGCGAAATATATTTGGAAACAGACTTTACCTCACTGCATGCGTCTGATGGACAACAAGGAAGTCCGCAACGTGTGAGCACTTCATAATCAGGAATGTCATCACCCATATAAAGCACTTCCTCATCCTTCAGGTTATATTTACGGCAAAGTTCTTCATAGGAATGTATCTTGACAGATGCACCGAGAACGATGTCCTTCAATCCGAGTCCTTCGTAGCGTCTGCGGGTAGCTTCAGATGTTCCACCGGAAATGATGGCAAGAATAAGTCCGCACTTGACGGCATGCTGCATGGCATAACCGTCCTTGATGTTCACAGTACGCATAGGACCGCTGTCGGGACTGAGCGATATGGTTTCACAGCTGAGCACTCCATCGACATCGAAGAACATTGCACGTATTTTTTTTAGGTCGTAATTTATCACAGCTTATAATAATTGATTGTTAGCAAAAAATTCATAACTGCATTCATTCGCCGGTAGACATCTTGTGTATGCTGTCGGACATGAGACGGTAGATATCCTGAAATACAGGTTTGTCACCGAGAAGGTCGAGATGCTTGGCAATGACGTTCTCGTCGTATCTGACAGCAGGTCCAGTTTGAGCGTCCTTAGGACTTATGGTGTGCACCTTGGCTGATGTTTCGTCGATGAGCGGAAGCATGACATCGAAAGGCACACCGCAGGATTTGAGGATGTCTTCGGAAACGGCATAGCAGTGATTCACGAAATTACAGCAGAAGACCGCGGAAAGATGCAGATAACGGCGACGCGAGCTGTCGAGGACATACACCGACGATGAAAGCTTGTGTGCCAAAGCATCGAGTTTATCAAGGTCTTCACTGTCATCGGCTTCGATGAAAATCGGAATGTTGGAAAAATCTACAATCTTGCTTTTAGAGAATGTCTGCATCGGATAGAATACTCCGCGATGGCTGAAAGGCAAGGCTGTCATGGGCATACTGCCTGAGGTATGAACGAAAAGACGGTCCTCTCGTCCGTGCAGAAGTCGCGATGCTAGAGATTCAAGTACAGAATCTTTTACCGAAATGAAATAAATATCTGCATCGGATATGACTTCATCAATATCTGTAGTATGTGCACATTTAAGTTTCTCGGACAAGACAGATGCCGAATCTTCTGTACGACTGTATACCTGAACGACATCTACACCGTTGGCCATCAACGACATTCCCAAATTTGTAGCCAGATTACCTGCTCCAACAAATACCGCCTTCATGATTGAATGTTTTCGTGAAAAAATTGATGTTTTACAAATGTAAATCAGATTCTATGTACATTATCCCACTTAAGTTTGCTGTCGTCCTGTTCCTTGCGCTCTATTGCCGGATAGCCGAAAGCAATGACAGAAAGAGAGTGCATGTTGGCAGGATAGCCGAGAAGCTCGCGCAAAACATCATCTGCGGAAACACCGTCAGCACGATTGCGGCATCTGATCTGAGCCCAACAACTTCCGATGCCCTGTTCGGTAGCCTGATACTGCATGGTTACAGAAGCGATAGATGCATCTTCAATCCAAACATCAGAAGCATCGGCATCGCCAAGAACTACTACCGCAACTTGTGCTTCAGCAACAAAATCGGCTCCGGCAGACTTGCACTTGGATATTTCTGCCAACTTCTGCTTATCATCGACAACATAGAAATGCCATGAACGTGAGGACTTAGATGTAGGCGACATGAGAGCTGCTCTCAGTATGAGTTTCATATCCTCGTCACTAATCTTTTCATCACTGAATTTCCTTATGCTTCTGCGTTTCTTCACAATATCTTTAAAGTCTGTCATAACCTTGCTTTGTTAAAATGAGATATACAATTGTATTAATATTTACAAAGATATACAATTAGTTTATGAATAGGACATTGCAACATCTAAATAAGGTAAAAGCAGAGGGAAATATTGGATAAATCAGTGGTAAAAGCAATCTGACAAGGCCGATGCAATATTTTGATAATATGTATAAAGTGCATATTTTTGCAAAAAAATACTGCTTGATATGGAATACTACAAAGTTACATTCGAGATAATGCCGGACACTCCGGCAAACAGAGAGATTCTGTCATTCATGATGGGAGATGCAGGCTTTGAAAGCTTTGTCGATACAGACACATGCATTAAAGGATATATACAAAAGAACCTATATGACAAGGAACTGATTGAAAACACCATAGAAGGATTTCCGATATGCGATGTAAGAATTGATTTCAGCACCACTGATGCCGAAAACAAGGACTGGAACTACGAATGGGAACAGAACGGATTCAAACCGATAATTATCGATGACCTTTGCGTAATACACAGCACCATGCACAAGGATCTGCCGAAGCTAAAATATGACATCACAATAAACCCTAAAATGTCATTCGGCTCAGGAAGCCATGAAACGACCAGACAATTGACAAGAATCATACTAAGCAGAGATTTCAATGGTAAAAACGTGCTCGATATGGGATGCGGAACCTTCATTCTCGGCATAGCGGCATCTATCAAAGGTGCTTCACACATCACAGGCATAGACATTGACGAATTCAGCACACAAAACGCAGAGGAGAACTGCAACCTTAACAGCATAGAAAATTATACAATCATACACGGTGATGCTTCATCAATAAATACGTCGCAGAAATACGATTATATTTTTGCCAACATACATAAGAATATAATAATAAACGATTTGGAGAAATACGTGTCAGCACTTGCAGAAAATGGACACATTCTCTTGAGCGGTTTCTACACAGAAGATGCTGACGACATAAGCAAACATGCTGAGACGCTTGGCTTAACAGTTGTCAATACTTTTTCAGAGAACAATTGGGCTGTGCTTGAGCTTGTCAGACGATAATAATATCAATATACACAGACAGAGCAAAAAAAACAATGAGTACGACCCCCATGTGGTTGTATACATATTTATAAGAAATACCTGCATCTACATGAGCCTGCAACGTACGCGTATCATCGAACCGTATCAGCAGGCTCTTTTATACAGAACTCCATGAGTTCATCTTTTGTTCCGTTGAAAAGATTCACGTCAACATATTGGTCTATACCAGAAATACGACCAGCATCTGTATGCTGCCAAAATTTCCACTCACCTTCGTATCTCAAAGAGTCTACATAGTAATGTGCTATCCAATAAGGATACTGATCGAACACAGGATCATTGAGATAAGAAGTTTTGAACTTATACGAAGTATAGAGAATCGGTTTCACTCCGTAATGCTTTTCAACAATATTCATCCACGTCAATACTTCACGGCGAAGTTCAGCAGGCTTATAGACTCCCAGATTTTCAACATCAAGAACAGGAGGCAAATCTCCAGGTTCCAACTGCACCATCTTGCAGAAATATTCCGCTTGTTTTTCCGATGGACTTTTGGTGCTGAAGAAATGATATGCACCACGCAATATTCCGCTTTCTTTGGCTTTGTAGAAATTGAGATTGAAATTCTCATCAAGAATGTCCACGCCTTCAGTTGCCTTTATAAAAATAAAACTAACCGGAGCACCCTGTATGTCGGCATTGCGCAGAAGTTCCCAATTGATTTCGCTCTGATAATGCGAAACATCGAGTCCCCTAACCTTTCCTGCCGGATATACAACGTCGCCATAAAGCGCTTTCCATCTGAATGAATAAGGACCTACGAAAGTTTTATAGAAAAAGAATACATACACCACAGCTACAACGACAATGAGCCCCCATAAAATCCAAGAAGGAATGCGGTGGAACCAACTTCGTCCGGATCTGGAGCTACGGCGTCTGCTTCTAGCAGGACGATTACCTCTGACTACATTCCTTTTCTCCCTACTTCCGCTCTTTTCTGCCATATTTTCTTTGTAGCTGAATGATTTAAAAATAAAAATGCAAGTGTATGCAAAAACTGACTGACAAAACGCTTTAACTTCAAAGCATATAAAATGCAGTTCCCCGTACAATTCAAAGTACGGAGAACTGCCGTATCATAAGCCATTAAGGCTGGAAATGCAATTATTTGCCCTGCTCGAGCTTCAAAGTGATTGTAGACTGGTCACAAACTTCTGTAGGACCGAAGTACTGGATTGGACCTGGATACATGTAGCAAGTATTCTTAGCCCACTCATCACGCTTAGAAGCGAAGAACTTGAATGGTGCACCGTCAAGCTTAACAAGAGCCTTTCTGATTACAGGCTTCATTTCGCCGGCTCTCTTCTCAAGGTTCATCATCATTGTGATAGGCACACCACCTGCAATCCATTCTTCAGCTGGAGCAGTAGTGTTCTTGATTATTGACATATAGCCAGTCTTTCCGTTAGCAATCAAACGTGAAGCGTTGAAGCCGAGAGCATAGCAATAGTCAGCATCGTAGTTTGAAGGAGCTGCGCAACGTCCTTCGTATCCGAAGAAGTGGTGCTGTGCAGCAAACTTGCCTTTGTACTTTCCTTCTGCTGCCATCTGAGCCAACTTGTCTCCAACCATGTGTGAGAGAAGCTTCTCTGTCTCGATAAGTGAAACCTGTACGTTTCCGTGCGGGTCACGGTCGAGTGCAAGCTGAGAAGCAACATCTGCAGGAAGAGAGTTGAATGTTGCAAGGTTCGCTGCTGAAAGATGAGCCTTAACATAGTCAATCTGGTTCTCGCGTGCAACAGCCTTAGCTTCGTCTGTAGCAAGAACATCGTTGAGCTCAGCGATGAGTTTCTTGATTGCAGGGATGAACTCAATCAAACCTTCTGGAATAAGAACTGTACCGAAGTTGTTTCCTTCTTCAGCTCTTGCTGCAACTACATCAGCAATCATACCTACAACCTGGTCGAGAGACATGTTCTTCTCTTCAACTTCCTCAGATACGAGGCATACGTTTGGCTGACACTGCAGAGCACACTCCAATGCGATATGAGAAGCAGAACGTCCCATAAGCTTGATGAAGTGCCAGTACTTACGTGCAGAGTTGCAGTCACGCTGTATGTTACCGATAAGTTCGCTGTAAGTCTTGCAAGCTGTATCGAATCCGAAAGAAGTCTCAATCTGGTCGTTCTTCAAGTCGCCGTCGATAGTCTTAGGGCAACCGATAACCTGAACACCATAATTCTTTGCAGCATAGTACTCAGCAAGTACGCATGCATTAGTATTTGAATCATCACCTCCGATAATTACGAGAGCCTTGATTCCGAGTTCGCGGATAATCTTTATACCGCTCTCGAACTGGTCAACCTTCTCAAGCTTTGTACGGCCAGAACCGATGATGTCGAAACCACCTGTATTGCGGTATTCGTCGATGATGTCAGATGTGAGCTCCATGTACTTGTGGTCAACAAGACCGCCAGGACCAAGGATGAATCCGTAAAGACGGCTATCAGGGTTGAGTGACTTGATACCGTCGAAAAGTCCAGAGATAACATTGTGTCCGCCTGGAGCCTGACCACCAGACAAAATTACACCTACGTTGAAAGGAGGAAGACTTACAGCTTCGCCTGGTACGAACTCGATTACAGGCATACCGTAAGTGTTAGGGAACATTTTCTTGATTTCTTCCTGATCACCTACTGATTCTGTAGGCGCACCTTCTTTAACCTTAACGGCACCTCTGAGGGCCTTTGGCAATTTAGGCTGATAAGCAGCTCTTGCGATCTGCAATGCACTTTTTTCCATAAAATTAATTTTAAAATTATAATTAATCGGTAGTTTGCTTTTTAACCATACAAAGATAGTGATTTTTTACAACATTTTTCCATAAAACACTTTACCGTGCCGCTATTTAATAAAAAATTCATATCTTTATTGCACATAACAACTATTATAAAAATACAAAGATTATGGCTAAAGGAAAAAGAAGGCTCAAAAAGACCATCAACTACATCATGCAGGACCTGACTGTAGCAGCATTGGCAAATGAACTCAACGGACAGGATGCTGAAAAGGCAAGAGAACTGCAGATCAAGATTCTGAAGGCAAACGCCGAATACATATCTCGTCTTTCGCACGTAGAACCAGGAAGCACAAAAGCATTCTACAAGAAACTGCATGACGACCTAGACAAGGACATCAATTCCATTTTGGAAGATCTGGCTCAAATGTAAGCCGAAGTGCATACACGCACATAAAAAAACAACAGCAAAAACTTTGGACCGTTTCCTATATAATACATAAGAAAATCTGCCCACACAACAACTTGCACCTGTTAATGCAATGGAAGGCAGAAATGATAAGGAAAACGCCAAAGACTGTTAGAAGAGATTCAAGAGAATGTTACAACAAATAAACAACATTCTTAACTATAAGAACCATACCCGAATTCCATAACGGAATGACGATACGGTTCTTTTTTAATGCCCAAAGTTATAACCGTACATAAATCAACATAGATAGTGTTTCATATAGTACGTTTGAAACATTAGCTTTAGAAGTGGTGATACAAGGTTAATAGAAAAAATTAAAATAAAGGAAAGCAATGTTTGCAAAAAAGAAAAACAGCCATACCGGTGCAATATTGCCCGATATGGCTGTTTATATGTAAAGCAGTAAACATCATGTTTCTATCTCATGCATCCGAAACAAATACATCATTTCGAACACTCTAAGCTAGAACTGCTATCTCAAGATGTTATACAACAAGCTGGCCAAAGAAACCAAAATACTTGTGGCGCTGAACCACAAACTTGTTTCGGAACCGATTCCAGAGTTCTTCGACTTTGTCTTGTTAGGTGTCACATACAAGATATCATTCTGCTGGAGCTGATAATAAGGAGAATTGATGATGTTAGCATCGTTGAGATTCAACTCTACAATCTGAGTTTTACCTACCTCGTTCTCACGTATCAACTTGACGTTGTCACGACGTCCCCATACTGTCATATCCTTTGCCATAGCCAAAGCCTCAAATATGTTTACTTTTCCATTAGAAATCGTGTAAACACCTGGACTAGCCACTTCACCTGTTACGGCTATTTTGAAATTAGCCATAGTCACTGTAACAATCGGCTCTTGTTTAAGATATGTTCCATGTAACTTAGTACTTATCAATTTCTCTAATTCTGTCTTCGTCATTCCCAAAACTTTAATTTCACCAAGAATTGGGAAATTAATTGTACCATCATTAGATACCAAATATGACTGCAACACAGGTTGAGATGTCAAAGTTTTCCTATTATAAGTATTTGAAATATCACTTTGTACAGTCAAATTAAATATTGAAGCCGCATCTGGATTGTCTGGACAATTGACCGTTATGTTCAAAATATCCTTAGGCATAATCTTAGCGTCATACAATTCGGCCTTTGTCGACTCGCTCACCACACGACTGTTCTGGATATACGGTACATTCTTATATGATGTACATCCTGTTATTAGAAATACGACCATCAAGGCCAGATACAATGATTTCTTCTTCATATTTTTCTTTTTACTCGTAAACCTTTTACAACATCAGATGCTTGTACATGAATGAACCGCCGTTTATTCCCACTCGATAGTTGCAGGTGGTTTTGAACTCACATCGTAGCAAACGCGGTTAACCCCCTTGACATTATTGATGATGTCGTTGCTGACCTTTGCAAGGAAATCGTATGGCAATTTTGCCCAATCGGCAGTCATGGCATCTGTACTTGTAACAGCACGGAGAGCCACTGCACGCTCGTATGTACGCTCATCGCCCATAACGCCTACACTCTGCACATTAAGCAGAATTACACCAGCCTGCCATACCTGGTCGTAAAGTCCCCAGTCGCGCAAACCCTGAATGAAAATATCGTCAGCATCCTGAAGGATACGAACCTTTTCGCGAGTGATGTCGCCGAGGATTCTTACAGCCAAACCTGGTCCTGGGAACGGATGACGCTTGATGAGATGCTCAGGCATGCCAAGTTCCATACCAACTCCGCGAACTTCGTCCTTGAACAACCACTTGAGAGGCTCACAAAGCTTCAGGTTCATTTTCTCTGGCAGACCTCCAACATTGTGGTGGCTCTTAATAGTCTTACCTGTTATGTTGAGACTCTCAATTCTGTCTGGATATATAGTACCCTGTGCCAACCACTTGGCATCAGTTATCTTATGTGCTTCTTCATCAAATACATCAATGAAACCAGCACCTATTATCTTACGCTTCTTCTCAGGTTCTGTTACAACTTCGAGTTCCTTGAAGAATTTTTCGCTGGCATCGACACCTATTACATTCAAACCAAGGCACTCATAATCGTGAAGAACGTTCTGGAATTCGTTCTTACGGAGCATACCGTGGTCAACGAATATACATGTAAGGTTCTTGCCGATAGCCTTGTTGAGCAATACAGCGCAAACAGAAGAATCGACACCTCCTGAAAGTCCCAATATTACTCTGTCATTGCCAAGCATCTCCTTAAGTTCCTTTACAGTAGACTCAACAAAAGATGCCGGACTCCAATCCTGCTTCGAACCGCAGATGTCTACAACGAAGTTCTTTATGAGCAAAGAACCCTGTGTTGAATGGAACACTTCTGGATGGAACTGCACGCCCCACAGCTTCTCGTTTTCTGCCTGATAAGCTGCATTCTTGACAGTATCTGTCGAAGCTATGCGCTTGAATCCTTCAGGCAGATTCGTGATTGTGTCGCCATGGCTCATCCACACCTGACTGCCCTCATCGAAGCCCTTGAACAAAAGGTTATCCTTATCAAACTCCTGAAGATTTGCCCTTCCATACTCACGTGTGCCTTCCGGTTCAACCTTACCTCCGAAAGTCTGCGCCATGAGCTGTGCGCCATAGCAGATTCCAAGCAAAGGATACTTTCCTCTCAATCCATCAAATTCGAGGTGGAAAGCCTTCTCGTCATAGACGCTATACGGAGAACCGCTCAATATAACGCCTATTACGTCTGGATCATCTTTAGGGAACTTGTTGTAAGGGACAATTTCACAAAAAGTATTCAATTCGCGGACACGTCGGCCAATAAGCTGAGTTGTCTGCGAACCGAAATCAAGAATTATAATTTTCTGTTGCATTGTGTAAAATTAAAATTTAGCAACAAAAATAGATAAAAATACAATAATCAGCAAACAAGCCATATATTTTTAACCGGCTTACATCAATCTTTAAAGCATATTGCTTTATGTGACACACAAAATACAACATAAAAGGGCACGGAATAAAATCTTCCGTACCCTTTTACATATCTTAATCATGCAGTTACACTTTAATCTAGTCAAGCATGCAACCGACACGATATGTCGTCAAAAACATTAAAGTCCCTTGCCGTGACAGTTCTTGTACTTCTTGCCACTTCCGCAAGGACAAGGATCATTGCGACCGATCTTAGGCTGTTCGTTGACTACCGGCTGATGATTTTCCTGTGCTCTGGTATCAATTGGCTCCTGTCCGGCCTCAGTGATATCCTCTTTAGTCTCCTTCATCTTGCTGCGCGGAGTTTCTTCGACCTGAGCAGGCGCCTCTCTTACCTCTTCAGAATCCTCCACTGGCAACTGACATCTCATGAGCACGCTTACAGTGTTGTAGTTTATGTCGTTGACCATGCTGTCAAAGAGCTTCACAGATTCAAGTTTGAAGATGAGCAATGGATCTTTCTGCTCATAGCTTGCATTCTGTACAGAAGTCTTCAGGTCGTCAAGCGCACGCAGGTTCTCTTTCCATGCATTGTCGATTGAATGCAGCAATATTGCCTTTTCAAAAGCCAAAACAATTGAGTGTCCCTGAGTTTCATAAGCTTCTTTGAGAGGAACTGAGATCTGATACATTCTGCGTCCATCGGTAATAGGAACAAGAATGTTGTCGTACATTGCACCCTTTGTTTCATATACCTCCTTGATTACAGGGAATGCCTTCTGAGCAAAGATTTCAGTCTTGCGCTTGAATGCCGCAATCGCTGCATCAAATGCTATATCTTCAAGTTCATCACGCGACTTGTCGTCGAACTGCTCGTATGTGAAAGGAACTTCCATTGCCAATACAGAACGGAATTCCTCCTGCATACCTTCATAACCGTTGTTCTGAACAATGTTCACACATCTTTCCCAAATCATGTTGGAAATGTCCATTCCGATACGCTGTCCCATAAGGGCATGACGTCTTCTCTCATAAATGACCTTACGCTGTTTGTTCATCACGTCGTCATACTCCAAGAGACGCTTTCTTATACCGAAGTTGTTCTCTTCAACCTTCTTCTGTGCACGTTCGATTGATTTGCTGATCATTGAAGATTCAATCATCTCACCTTCTTCAAATCCGAGCTTATCCATTACGTTGGCAATACGCTCACTACCAAACAAACGCATCAAATTGTCTTCGAGAGATACGAAGAATACAGAAGAACCCGGGTCACCTTGACGTCCGGCACGTCCTCTCAACTGACGGTCAACTCGACGGCTCTCATGTCTTTCTGTACCTATGATGGCAAGACCTCCCGCCTGCTTAACTTCAGGGCTGAGCTTGATGTCGGTACCACGACCGGCCATATTTGTTGCAATAGTCACGATACTTCTCTGTCCAGCCTGAGCAACAATATCAGCTTCCTTCTGATGCAATTTTGCGTTCAGCACATTGTGCTCAATCTTACGCATCGTAAGCATCTTGCTGAGCATTTCACTGATTTCAACAGAAGTTGTACCAACCAGCACAGGTCTTCCTGCGTTGACCATACGTTCAACCTCCTCAATAACAGCCTTATATTTCTCGCGCTTTGTCTTGTATACACGGTCCTCCATATCGACTCTGGCAATAGGACGATTGGTAGGAATCTCTACAACATCAAGCTTATATATATCCCAGAACTCACCTGCTTCAGTTATTGCAGTACCAGTCATACCAGCCAGTTTGTGGTACATACGGAAATAGTTCTGCAGAGTAATTGTTGCAAAAGTCTGTGTAGCTGCCTCAATCTTTACGCGCTCCTTAGCCTCGACAGCCTGATGGAGTCCGTCTGACCAACGGCGACCCTCCATGATACGTCCAGTCTGCTCATCAACAATCTTAACTTCGCCGTCCATAACGACATAATCATCGTCACGCTCAAACAAAGTGTAAGCTTTGAGGAGCTGCTGTATAGTGTGAACACGTTCGCTCTTGATGGCATAATCCTGAAGAAGCTCATCCTTCTTTGCGAGTTTTTCATCCTCAGGCAAGCCCATACCTTCGAGTGCAGACATCTGTGCAGTAATGTCAGGAAGTACGAACAGCTCATCGTTGCCAACAATATCGGCAATAAGCTGGTTACCTTTATCTGTCATTTCTACGCTCTTGGCCTTTTCGTCAATTACGAAGAACAGCGGATCTGTAGCCTCCGGCATACGTCTGTTGTTGTTCTCCATATAATATTCCTCGACCTTGAGCATACCAGCCTTAACACCCTGTTCGCTGAGGAACTTGATGAGAGGCTTGTTTTTAGGCAGCGCCTTGTGTGCACGGAACAATGAAAGGAATCCTGCATCTACATCTTCTTTATTTTCACTGTCGATCAATCTGCGCGCATCAGCAAGATACTGAGTTGCCAATTTCTTCTGAGCTTCGACAAGTTTCTCAACAATAGGTCTGAATTCCTCAAACATCTGATTGTCACCCTTCGGAACCGGACCTGAAATGATGAGAGGTGTTCTTGCATCGTCAATAAGAACTGAGTCAACCTCATCGACAATTGCATAGTTGTGCATGCGCTGAACAAGTTCTGCTGGGCTCATCGCCATGTTGTCACGAAGATAGTCGAAACCGAACTCGTTGTTTGTACCGAATGTAATATCAGCCTGATATGCCTTGCGGCGCTCGTTTGAATTAGGTCTGTGCTTGTCGATGCAATCAACCGACAATCCATGGAACTGATAGAGAGGTCCCATCCATTCAGAGTCACGCTTGGCAAGATAATCATTTACGGTAACAACATGAACACCGTTACCTGTAAGTGCATTAAGGAATACAGGGAGAGTTGCAACCAAAGTCTTACCTTCACCAGTTGCCATTTCCGCAATCTTACCTTGATGGAGAACTATACCACCAAACAACTGTACGTTGTAGTGAACCATGTTCCAAACAGTATCATTACCACCAGCCTGCCAGTGGTTGAGCCATATAGCCTTGTCGCCTTCAATGCGCACATAATTCTTTGTAGCAGCAAGTTCGCGGTCGAAATCCGTAGCTGTAACCACAACCTCTTCGTTCTCGGCAAAACGTCTTGCTGTATCCTTCACGATTGCGAAAACAGTAGGAAGAACCTCATTAAGAGCATCCTCAAACTTGTCAAGTATCTTTGATTCGATCTTGTCTATTTCGTCAAATAAAGGCTGACGTCTGTCAATATCTGTATTTTGTATCTTTTCGTTTATTGCATCAATCTTAGCTCTTTCGTCCTTCACCTGATCCTGAAGATACTGTCTGATCTCCAATGTCTTTGCACGAAGCGCATCGTTGTCAAGTTTCTGTATTTCCGGATAAACCTCCAGTATTTTCTCAACAATTGGTTTTATGGCTTTAATATCTCTAGTAGCCTTATTACCGAAAACTGAGCTCAAAAAGCCATTTAAGCTGAATCCCATATTCTTTTTGTTTTTAATGTAATGGTAGGCGGAAAAAATACAAGTCCGCCTTATCTGTTATTATTTATTTTCTTTTTTATTCACATCAAATTTTTCACCGCGGGCACCTTATTCCATTATGGAAAACTTTTTTCATTTGACATCAGTCAGAGGCGCCGAAGAACATCCATTCGGGGCTCTGATCCTCATAAAGTGCGTAAGCGTCGGCGCTATGCAATCCACAGTTACAGGTTCTGCTATACTGTCAGATTTTATACCATAACCGAAGAATATCAAAGGAAATTCAAAGTATGAATCCCTTATATACTTGCTGCTCAGCAAATCATCATTCACGAGATTCCATCCTGGAACAACTTCTATGAATATGTCACCCGAACACTTTGGATTATAGCTATTGCGGATACGGCTTATACCTGGTGTCCAAGCTCCCTGCATCAGTCGCTGCGACGTATATACATCCTTTACACCAGTATACTGAAGGAGAAGTTCTTCGCATCGCTCGAGTACCTCCTTCATGTTAAGCTGTTTATCCTCTATAAGCTTGTGATTAAGATAAAGATTGTTGCCGTAATATGACTCCACATACTGTCCTTGTCCATAAACAGCAATAAGATACATATTCAGCAACGCGGCACATCGGTTGATCTTAAGTTCGCCTGTAGGTATGCGGTACTTTGATATGTCGCCAGCATCCTCATGGTCATAACCAGTGGAAGTTATGAATATAAGAGTATTAGACAAACCTACATTCTTGTCTATATTGTCAAGAAGAGTGGCAAGCTCAGCATCAAGACGCACATAAGTATCCTGAAGTTCCATGGCACATTCCGACATAGGCTTGTTGTCAAACCTGCCAGCAAAATATGTCAGTGAAAGCATATCAGGAATTGCGTCAGAACCTATCCCGCTGTTGGAAAGACAGAAACTTGCGAGTTTTGTAACCTCGCCATTGACACATGCACTGTTCTTGAAAACGCGGAACTTCCTATCGCCGTTGAATTTATGCTTGAACGACTTGGATGTTTCGCCATATACATAATAATTGAACTTACCTACTACATAATTCGAAGGTTCCCAGACATAGTCGGAAATATTTCGACCTATACCATTTATATCAAAATACTTCAACCAACCAGGCTGATCGCCATAGTAAGTACTTCCGCCCCATCCTCCTGTAGAATTGTCTATCCACATAGCCCAGTCACCTGCATGACCGGCTGCGAGAACAGACATATCTCTGTACGGTGAAATGGCATATACCATAGCTTTGCCGTCAGTTGCAACCTTGAGCTCATCGCCGATGGTAGATACAAGAATATTCTTTGGAGAAGAATAATCGGAAGTGCCAACACCTTTATACTTGAAATCATCTACACAGTAGACAGGACGCATACTGGCTCTGTCAAGCCATTCCTCACCTACAATGCCATGATTATAAGGTACAGTACCTGTATAGACGGTAGCAACAGAAGAAGCTCTGTCCACATTTGCCGTAGGATACTGTGCATTGGTATAAACACGTCCCTCGCGCAACAGTCTCTTGAATCCCCTATCTCCATAAAGAGGAGAAAAGGCTTCCAGATAATCACTGCGAAGCTGATCGACAGTGATGCCGATAACTAGTCTTGGCACAGGCGTTGCCGACTGGGCGTAAACACCAGCTATCGAAACAGCAGCAAATATGGTTGTTGCAAAACGCTTCTTCATCCTTATTGTTTACCTTTATTATATAATTTATTTTTAGTATCTCTCACAATCTTGCCGAACATACGTTCCACCGACTTCAAACGGTTTTCTGGTCTCAGCAAGAGATGCACTGATGACTGTAACAGCAAAATCAATGCCATAGGCAGAACCGCATTGTTAAAATCCTGCGGAATGACAGGCATTAACAGTATAAACAGACATAATACTGCCACATTTACAGCATGCAGTACATCGCGCTTATGACGATTTGACCGATATACCATAAACGGAAGCCAAACAAGTGGCACTGGATTAAATATCATCACAAGCCAGTTTGAACCAACCGTAGGATGTATCGAGAAGAAGAACAGATATGCAACCAATATACCTGCCAATCCCTGAAGGCAGAGAAGCAGCACATCATATCCCCAGAAAATTCTTTTTGAAACAAGCTGAACTACAAACAGCACAACACCGACTCCAAAGAAAATCCAAAAGAAAACCAAAGGAGAGACAGGAAACTGCCAATCATCTTCGGGAATAATTTCCACTGCAATTTCTTCCGACTTTACAACCGGCACGAGTTCACCTCTACCATCTATCTTTGCTGTTGCTCTCGAAAAGGCATCCATAAGATATGATGGTATGAACATCTGTTCACGTTCATCCAGTTTTCTGTCAGCCTCGGCTCCCAAACAAAAATCAATGCCGAGTTCAACCCATGGACTTGGAGCCGTAAATTCATGCACAACCTGCCTGTATGTTTTACGTTCCCATCGACAATCATAATTCAAACCGCCGGGAATGCTGCGCTCAATCATATCTCTGGCACGGGTCGTACAGTTATCATAAAAATAATTGTAGCGATATATTCTATTCTCTGGCTTATAATTTTCGAACAAAATTCTGCAAAGCTCCATTTTTTCTGCATACGACATGTTCAGAACCTGTTCGTAAACAGTTATTCCACGAGCTTTATACGAAGCCTTGAAATCTGTCCAATCCTGCAAACCAAGTTCATAATCCGTTTCGCCTTTTACAAAACGATATATAAAATTTTCTGATCTGAAATTGAACATTCCATAATTGAAAGCCAAATCCATGCCGGTAGTCTCATCTGTCACGTGTATGGCCGTATGGCCGAACAATGCATAAATTTCCTTGCCGGGATCACATGTCACCAAAGAGACACGTATGCTGTCGCGAACCCTCCTTTCACCCACGTTTTCAGCAGCACTGACAACGGAAGCAAAAGAAAAGAACATAACCAAAAACAATATGAAAAAATGCTTCAATTTCATCGCGTTTGTTTTTACGAGGCACAAACTTACGTAAAAATGCTGGGAAAATCTAATAAAAACACAAGAATAGATTCCCGAAAAGGACAAAATGCACCCCAACTGCAAATATACATATCAAAATAATCAATGTAGATGTTTCATTGCATACACACAAAGCAAAGACATAATGCATGGATACAAAAAAAGATGCGGTGCTCATGGCACCGCATCCTGTTAATTTTAAAATTCAAATACCTGAATTTAAATTATTTCTTGAAGTAACGGTTGTAAAGTCCCTGGAAACCAGAACCGTGACGAGCCTCGTCTTTAGCCATTTCGTGAACAGTGTCGTGGATTGCGTCAAGACCAAGTTCCTTAGCCTTCTTAGCAATATCCATCTTGCCTGCACAAGCACCTTCCTCAGCCATCATACGCTTCTCAACGTTAGTCTTAGTATCCCAAACAACTTCACCGAGAAGTTCAGCGAACTTAGCTGCGTGCTCAGCCTCTTCCCAAGCATAACGCTTGAAAGCCTCTGCGATTTCTGGATAACCTTCGCGATCAGCCTGGCGTGACATAGCAAGGTACATACCAACTTCTGTGCACTCACCGTTGAAGTGGTCGTGAAGTCCCTGAAGAATGAACTCATCCTTTACTTCCTTTGCTACACCGATAACGTGTTCAGTTACAAAGTTAAGTCCTGCAGACTCCTCCTTGAGGATGAACTTTGAGCCTGGAACACCACACTGAGGGCACTTTTCTGGAGCAGAATCACCTTCATGTACATAGCCGCAAACTGGGCAAACCCATTTCTTTGTTGTCATAATCTTTCAGTTTTAAAAATTTAAAAATAAGTATTTACTTTCTATCTCTTCAATCGGAATTCATCATGACCCCGACTTTTCTTTACAATCCTTGCACACTCCTTTGTAATAGATGTGAACTTCAGAAACCACGTTTCCATCTATAACCTCAGGCTTGTGAAATATTGCTTCGTACCGCACATCCAACAATTTGCCGCATTCCTTGCAAAGGAAGTGAGCATGTGGAGTTATGCGTTCATCCCACCGTACATTTTTCTCACATATTGTAAGCATCTGGATAGCTCCATGATCAGCAAACAATTTCAGAGTGTTGTACACAGTGGTTTTTGAAAGTGTCGGTATAGAACCGATGAGATCATGGTAGATCACATCAACCGTAGGATGTGTATGATTGTTCATCATATAATCCATGATGGCTAGTCTTTGCATCGAAGGACTGATTCCAAATTCCAGCAGTTTATTCTTAGCTTCTGTATACATGTACGTTCCTTTTTGATTACAGTGCAAATATATGGCTTTTATTTTTAATTCCAAAATAAAACGATAAAAAAATTGTAATCATTACATATTTTTCATCGTTTTCATGTAAAAACCACGCCATTTTTGCATGCAATCAACATAATTACCTCATGGAACCGGCTACAATATCCAGAATTTCGTTTGTAATAGACTGCTGTCGTGACTTATTGTACATCACATTGAGTTCCTGAAGCAGATCGTTGGCATTATCGGTTGCCGTCTGCATGGCCAATGTTCTGGCACCATGCTCCGAAGCACAGCTGTCGAGCAGCACTGTGAATATTTTCAGCTTCATCACCTTCGGAAGCATCTCACATATTATATCGTCGGCAGAAGGTTCGAGTATATAGTCAGACGAAACAGGCACACCGTCATCGCCCGACAACAAATCAGACACAGCAAAAGGAAGGAAAGTTTCTCTTGTATATATCTGCTTTGCCATGCTCTTGAAATGATAATACAGCAATTCAACCTTATCTACCTTCTTGCTCTCATACATTTCCATAAGCGTCTGCGCCAGATGCGCAGCGCTTTCGTAGCAAGGTTTATCGCCGATCTCTACGAAGTCGTGATTGACGTTAAATGAATCTTCATCGATTTCATCAGCAACCTTGCGTCCTACAGGAAACACTGTAATGTGAGTTTTCCCTACACCTTGCGAGTACTCTGCCAGAACCTCGTTCAAACGCTTTAGCATATTCACATTGAAACTTCCGCACAGACTCATGTTCGAAGCAAACACTACTACAGCAACATTCTCTATGCCTCTTTCTTTTGAATAAGAGGAATCTGCAGAAGATGCCCCGGCAGCCAAAAGATGCGACAACATGCCGTACATGCCTTGCTCGTATGGCAACATATTTTCTATGTCACGCTGTGCCTTGTGCAGTTTCGACGAAGCCACCATCTTCATCGCAGACGTAATCTTCTGGGTCTTGGTTACCGATATTATTCTGTTCCTAACTTCCTTGAGAGATGACATAAACTGTTATGCAAAATTGTTATTTTATATACAAAATCAGAAATGCGAAGCCGCATCCTTTGCAGCCTTTTCAATCTTGGCAGAAAGCTCATCATCAATCTGTCCTGACGACAATGCATCCAGCACATCCTTATACTCGCTTCGCATGACTGTAAGGAATGTCTTTTCAAAATCATGCTCGCTCCCCATAGGGATATCCTTCAGCAAACCGTGTGTACCGCAATACAATATGGCAATCTGCTCACCTACAGGCATAGGAGTATACTGGGGCTGTACAAGAAGCAAGTTGTTCTTGCGTCCACGATCGATTGTCATAGCTGTCACAGGATCCATATCGCTGGAGAACTTCGAAAACGACTCAAGCTCTCGATACTGTGCCTGGTCAATCTTAAGAGTACCGGCCACCTTCTTCATGCTCTTCACCTGAGCTGCACCTCCGACACGGCTGACGGAAATACCGACATTGATGGCAGGACGGAATCCGCTGTTGAACAAATCTGCATCGAGGAATATCTGACCGTCAGTGATAGAAATCACGTTGGTAGGAATATAAGCAGACACATCGCCCGCTTGGGTTTCAATGATAGGAAGAGCTGTAAGTGAACCGCCACCTTTCACGCGACCCACAAGCGACTTCGGCAGGTCGTTCATTTTCTCTGCAACTTCCTGCTGAGAGATAATCTTCGCCGCACGTTCGAGAAGTCGGCTATGCAGATAGAACACGTCGCCAGGATATGCTTCACGTCCCGACGGGCGTCTCAGGATCAGCGACACCTCACGGTAAGCAACAGCCTGCTTCGACAAATCGTCGTAAACCACCAAGGCATGTCTGCCGGTGTCTCTGAAGAACTCACCGATGGCTGCTCCTGCAAATGGAGCAAAATACTGCATGGCAGCAGGAGTTGCGGCCGTAGCAGCAACAACAATCGTGTACTTCAGTGCACCTTTTTCCCTCAACGTGTTCACGAGCGATGCAACCGTAGAACCTTTCTGGCCGATTGCCACATAAATACAATATATAGGGTTGCCCGACTCAAAATTTTCCTTCTGGTTGATTATGGCATCAATCGCAATAGCCGTCTTACCAGTCTGTCGGTCGCCGATGATTAGCTCACGCTGACCTCGTCCTATAGGAATCATAGAGTCTATAGACTTTATTCCCGTCTGTAGAGGTTGGCTCACAGGCTGTCTGAAAATAACTCCTGGAGCTTTTCTTTCCAAAGGCATCTCGAACTTCTCACCTTCAATAGGGCCAAGTCCGTCAATCGGATTGCCCAGCGGGTCAATAACACGTCCGAGCATAGCCTCACTGACTTCTATGGATGCAATTCTTCCGGTACGCCTTACGACCATGCCTTCCTTGACCTTTTCTGTAGGTCCAAGAAGCACGGCACCGACGTTGTCTTCCTCAAGGTTCATGACAATGGCATTGACACCGTTGTCGAACTCCAGAAGTTCGTTGGCCTCGGCATTGTCAAGCCCATATATGCGGACAACACCGTCGCTCACCTGAAGAACCGTACCAATTTCTTCAAATTCCGCATTGCTCTCCAGCTCTTCAAGCTGTTTGAGCAACACCTCAGAAACCTCACTCGCTTTTATATTTTCTAGCATAAAAAATCGTATTAACGGATTTCAAACTCACAGATACGCAAAAAAACAGGATTTGTGCCGACATGCGTGCAGGCGAAGAATACCCGCCGCACCATCCTGACATATCATCAGAATATATCGGAACATCCAGTCAATATGTTCACTGTATCAGAACCGGAAAGACTGCGTTCAAACTGCTGAAGCTGGCGTCTGACACTGGCATCTAGGCGTTTCGAACCAAGCTGGAGGATGTAGCCGCCGATGAGTTCGGGGTCAACCACCTTTTCAAATTCCACTTCACCATCCATACCAGAATTTACAAGCCGACGCATCTTCTCCTCCACCTTGCTGTCAACTGTAACAGCCGTAACGAACTTTAAAACATGAATATTCTTGCTGTCCCGGTAGAGCCTGATGTATGAAACAGCTACAAACTGCAGCATCTCTTCCCTTCTGTGCCGGTACATCAATGCGATAAACCTTTTTGTAGGCTCACACAAAGTACCTCCAGCCGCAACGGCTATGAGCTTCATGCAGTCGTTCCTACTGATGACGGGATTGACCAAAGCTTCACGCAAACGCGGCAACTTTACGAACACAGCTGATATGCTCTCCATTTCGCGGTACACCTCGTCCTCCACGCCCATCTTGCAGGCATAATCGTACAAGGCCTTTGCATATCGTGCAGAAATGATACCAATATTCATATCAAATGCGTTTTACTGAGCCTTTTCCTTTGCTTTCTCGTAATCATCAATCATGCTCTCGATGAGCTCCATCTGCTTGCTGTCGGTATCTATTTTCGATTTTACAATCTTTTCTGCGAGCGTAACAGACAAAGCCACAACCTGCTTGCGGATATCCCTTACAGCAGATTCACGGTCATGCATAATCTGTCGTTTTGCATCCTCCACCATTCTGAAGCTCTCTTCCTGAGCTTTCGTCTTAGCCTCGCTCAAGATTTCGGCTCCTGCACTTTCTGCCTCCTTTATTATACGGGCATGCTCGGCATAAGCTTCCTTCAGAATAGCGGCTGATTTCTCTTTGACAGACATCAATTCCTCTCTGGCTTTCTTTGCCGACTCCAATGACTCGTCAATATAGCACTTTCGGTTCTCAACCATCTGAGTAATGACAGGGAAACCGTACTTGCGCAGTATGACAAGCACTATGACAAAAGCCAGCAACATCCAGAAAACCAAACCACTATCTGGAAGCAGCAACGACATAGGCTAATTTATCTGTTTTAAAATGAGCACAAAAGACAAACTATCACACCGAAAAGAGCAACACCTTCAACAAGCGCTCCGATGATAATCATGTTGGAACGTATATCCTTGGTGGCTTCCGGCTGACGTGCTATGGCTTCCATAGCCGATGCACCAATCTTTCCAATACCTATACCTGCACCTATTGCTGTCAAACCTGCACCTATAGGTGCTGCCAATTTTCCCAATTCCAGGCTAGCAGCCTGCAGTAATTCCATTGAAATCATAATCAATCAATTTTAATATTAATAATTCTTTATAATTTTATTTCTCTCTATACAAATCTCAAAAAATCCCTTTGAGAGACTATGTCCATTTTACTCCTCAGAAGCATTCGAAAGTCCTATGAATACAGCAGAAAGCATAGTAAAGACGTATGCCTGAATGAAAGCCACGAGAAGTTCCAGCATGTTCATGAAAACACTGAACAAAATCGACATAACAGTCATTCCTGCACAAAGACCAGGACCTATCTGCGAAGTAATAAATATAATGCACACCAGCGAAAGTATAACAGCATGTCCTGCCATCATGTTCGCAAACAATCTGACCATGAGCGAAAAAGGCTTTGTAAAAATACCCACAAACTCAATCAGAGGCATAAGCGGCACAGGACACTTAAGCATCAGAGGTACTTCCGGCCAAAAGATATCCTTCCAATAGTGGCGCGAACCTGTAACGTTGACGACGATGAAAGTAATCATTGCCAGCACGAAAGTCACTGCAATGTTACCAGTCACATTGGCACCACCGGGAAAGATAGGAACAAGGCCCATCAGGTTGTTGACAAAGATGAAGAAGAACACGGTCAGCAGATATGGTGAATACCTCTTATAGCGCTCACCTATACATCCCTTTATAACGTCTTCCTCGACCATCATGATGAACATCTCCATCATTCCGACAAATCCGTTCGGTGCAGGATCACTGGCCTTGCGTCCGCGATACCATCGGCTGACACCGAGAATCACAAGCACAAGTATGATGCTGTTTATGAGAAGCGCCGCAACATTCTTAGTAATGGATATATCCACCATCGGGCGCCTCACCGAACCATCGGGACACTTCTCCACAATCTTGCCGTCATAGTCGCCTCCCGACATAATCATGAGCCTTCCACCATCGGCAATTCTGCACCCTGAGGCAGGGTCATAAACGAAATCGCTCGACATCATGACATGAAACCCAGACAACTCGCTGTACAAGATGACAGGAAGCGGTATCACCAGTTCCGTATCTCCAATCTTCGTTATATGCCATTCGTAGGAATCACCTATATGTTCGAGAATGATGCTCTGCATATCAAGCGGCTCCTGCTTCTCGGCCGAAGCGCCCTCGGCTGCATAAGAACTGCACCAGAAGGCCATACAGGCAATCACCGTGCACACAAGAGTTTTAAAGCCCGTCTTTATCATCATTTACTGCTTTTATCTTCAAAACGTACAAAATAAACTGTATCAAAAAGGTTGTAGGCAAGAAATGCCAGCAGAAGCTCTACCGCAAAACCGTACAACTGCTCCTTCGTCGAAAAGGCGTATATCAGGAAGAGCACTGCAAACAGCATGATGCGGATTATGCGTCCAGCCAGATAACCTGTGATTGCGCCCGACTTTGTCAAACCAGACATGTAGTTGAAAAAACAGCCGTAAAGCGACGCCGTCGCCAGACAGATTACGGGCACGAGCTTGAATATCAGCGGTGCCGGCAGAAAGTCCGGGAATAAGAACTGGCGACACAACAGACAGACACACACCACTACACATTCCACAAGGAACACGCGCACTGCATAGTCTAAAACCTTTACTTTAGCCTTCACATCAGCTTTTACTTTAGCCTTTACTATAGCCATAACTATCTAAAAAGTTGATATTCTGTAATCTGTTGAAATCACTCTATGCAAACGACTACCGCAGGCCCGTTCATCTCGACAAATCCGCCACTTATGTCCAGACGGCGCTCATCGTCGTCGACCTTGTAGACAATCGTCCCTTTCTGCAGAGAAGAGATGATGGGCGCATGATTGGGCAGAATCTGAAAACGTCCGGCCTTTCCAGGCAGCTCAACATTGTCCACACCGCCCTTGTATACCGTACCTTCGGGCGAAAGGATTGTAAGTTCAATATGGTCGTACTTCATAACATTGCCTTTGATAATACACGTGCATTAACATCACTTTGCAGCTTCCATAAGCTTCTTTCCCTTCTCAATGGCATCTTCGATTGTGCCGACGTTGAGAAATGCCTGCTCCGGAAGGTTGTCAACCTCGCCGTCGAGAATCATGTTGAATCCGCGTATCGTATCCTCAATGCTTACCATTACGCCAGGCACTCCAGTGAACTGCTCAGCCACGGTAAACGGTTGCGACAGGAAGCGCTGAACCTTTCTCGCTCTCTCAACGACAAGTCTGTCCTCATCAGAGAGTTCGTCCATACCAAGTATGGCAATAATGTCTTGAAGTTCCTTGTTGCGCTGAAGAATCTGCTTTACCCTCTCGGCTGTATTATAGTGCGCCTCACCGACAACAAGCGGATCGAGGATTCTCGATGTCGACTCCAAAGGGTCAACAGCAGGATAGATTCCCATCTCGGCGATTTTACGGCTGAGCACAGTCGTAGCATCAAGGTGCGTAAACGTCGTAGCCGGTGCAGGGTCGGTAAGGTCATCGGCCGGCACATAAACAGCCTGCACGGAAGTGATGGAACCATACTTTGTAGAAGTGATTCTCTCCTGCATCTTACCCATGTCAGTGGCAAGCGTAGGCTGATAGCCGACGGCCGAAGGCATACGGCCCAGAAGTGCCGACACTTCACTGCCCGCCTGAGTGAAACGGAATATGTTGTCGATGAAGAAAAGTATGTCGCTGCTCTTGCCTTCCTTGGCTCCTGCATCGCGGAACGATTCGGCAACGGTCAAACCAGACAGTGCTACCGAAGCACGTGCTCCAGGCGGTTCGTTCATCTGACCGTATATAAGACTAACCTGCGATTTCTCAACCTCGTTGTAATCAACCTTAGAAAGATCCCACTCGCCACGCTTGAGTCCCTCCTCGAATTCCTTACCGTAGTGTATGATGCCAGAAGAAATCATCTCTCTCAGAAGGTCATTACCCTCTCTGGTACGTTCACCGACACCAACAAAAACAGAATATCCGTTGTGTCCCTTGGCAATGTTGTTTATGAGCTCCTGAATGAGCACAGTTTTACCCACTCCGGCACCTCCAAAGAGTCCGATCTTACCCCCCTTGGCATATGGCTCCAGCAAGTCGATAACCTTGATACCAGTGGTCAGCACTTCCTGTACAGTCGAAAGGTCCTCGAATTTAGGCGGTTCGCGATGTATCGGATACGCACCTTCACGCTCCAGTTCCTTCATTCCGTCAATAGGCTCACCGACAACATTCATCATACGTCCCTTGATCTGACTGCCAACAGGCATCTTGATTGGACCACCGGTAGGTATGACCTCAAGACCACGTCTGAGACCATCGGTGGAATCCATAGCCACACATCTCACCGTGTCCTCACCGATGTGATGCTGAACCTCCAGAACAAGTTCCTTTCCGTCGGGACGCCTGACTGTCAGCGCGTCATCGATGCTCGGAAGAAGAAGCTCTGCATCAATATTTTTACCTTTAAAGAAAACATCTACGACAGGGCCTATAACCTGCGAAATATGTCCTACAATCTGTGACATAAGCTATTCTTTGTGTATATAATTATTACTACTCTGTCTTTTATCCCAAAAAGTCAATCTTTTTACCGCGAATGACAAGCTCTCCGGCTCATCGGCGCAAAACAAAATTACGAATTAACCTGCTAAGTTGTAACTCGACCCGAACTGATTTTATACTTATTTATACAATATGTTAACAAGATGTTTTAACAAATTGCCCAAATGCGAAGTAAAGTAATCATTAACGGCAAAACAATCACTATAAGTTAAAAAAACATATTATGCTCATTGCAGGTTTTGCAAGGAATGAATAAATTGCACAGCATATTTATAATTACAATTTATAGTCAACATAAAATCAGAAAATGCTGAACATGGAAACAAATAAATACACAATGGCAAACAATATTTCATACTTGGTAGTTGGAACTGGAGGAGTCGGCGGATGCATAGCCGGATTCCTAGCTCTAGCAGGAAAAGACGTGACGTGCATAGCACGAGGAAAACATCTCGAGGCCATACGCAGCAACGGGCTACGAATGAAATCAACCTTGAAGGGCGAACATACACTACAGGTTAAAGCATGCACCTCTGAGGAATATGCCGGCAAGGCCGATGTAGTTTTCGTATGCGTCAAGGGCTACTCACTGGAATCTGTAAAAGAGGTCATTGAACGTGCTTCCAACCCAGACACAATCGTTATCCCTATTCTGAACGTGTACGGCACAGGTTTGCGCCTGGGACAACTCCTGCCTCATGTCAAAGTCATCGACGGTTGCATCTACATCGTAGGCTACGTATCCGGTGAGGGAGAAATAACCCAGTTGGGAAATATCTTCAGACTAGTATGCGGAGCACGTCCTGCACAAAACATTGATGCGAATAGACTTGAAACTATTGCCGAAGACTTGCGCGGATGCGGAATAAAGGTTGATGTGTCGGACGACATAAACTGCGACACCTTCATAAAGTGGTCATTCATCTCTGCCATGGCATGTACCGGAGCATACTACGATGCACCAATGGGCGAAATACAGCACGAGGGCGAAGCGCGGAACACTTTTATCGGCCTGTCACATGAAAGCGCAGAGATCGGCAAGAAACTCGGAATAAGCTTTCCTGAAGATACAGTTTCCTATAATCTTAAGGTGCTCGACAAACTTACTCCAGACACAACAGCATCAATGCAGAAAGATATTGCATCAGGACATAAGTCAGAAATACAAGGTATATTATTCGACATGATTTCCTTAGCAGAAAAATACGGTGTCGACGTACCGGTCTATAGAAAAGTTGCGCTGAAATTTCAAAATCAACCAAGTGTAGAGATTTAAAAACTGCAGAATTTTATATTGTTAATTCATTTTATAGGCGACGCATTGTGTCGCCTTTTTCATACCATTTTGTGTCAACTGATATCGGCTTATTGCACACTGGGGCGCAAAAAGGCTGAATTGTGAGCGCTCGAAAATATAATTCCGAGCCCTTGCAATTATTATTCTGAGCGCTCACAATTTTAGAAATATCTCACCGACATAAAAAATAAACATAAAAAGAAAGCCTGCTGATTTTGCATTGGATTATTACAACATCCATAAAAATCAACAGGCAATATATTTTTAAATGAAAGTGAAGCGCTTTAACTACAAACCGTTGTCTGCTATGTATTGCTCGACGGACGAGAGGGTTTCAAATTTACCTACATCGACGAGCTTCAGGTTGTCGTCAAACACGCCACGTATAGGAACATCCTTACAGATTGAAAGATAGAAGTCTATTATCGAGAATTTGTCTTCCCATGTCTTCATATATTCCAACAGATACGGCGAAAAGACATGTATGCCGGAAAAGGCATATCTTCGGCACGCATCCAAATCGAGCTTTTCATAAGGAGTGCGCACTTGGCCGGTCTTGATGTTTTCCCAACCGACAAGAAAACCTTCGGCATCGAAGAGCAGATATCTCGATGTGTCACGTGGACTTACAAGGAGAGAAGCACCGAGTTCGACTGTTTTCCCATGAAAATTTACCATACCAGAAACACAGCTTTCATAGAAACGGCGAAGGTCGGCATTGCTCATGATGTCTACGTTATGCAGAAGGAAAGGCGATGGCGGTGCACTGAAAAGAGGAGCTGCTTTTCTCACTCCTCCACCTGTATCGAGAAGCGCAAGACTTTCATCGCTAAACTTTATGTCGATGCCGAAACTATCATTTTCTGCAACATAATCTCTTATCTGCTGTGGAAAATGGTGTATGTTAATTACAATTTCAGTAAATCCGTTGTCCTTGAGTTTCTCGATGAGGTGCCCCAACAACGGTTTTCCATTTACAGGAACCAGTGCTTTCGGCATGGTATCGGTAATAGGACGAAGTCTGGTGCCCAAACCGGCTGCAAAAATCAAAGCCTTCATATATATGTCTGTTATACTTATTAATAATATATACAACTATCACGGCAGAAACAGAGTACTCATTTTGCATCTCTCGGCTGGAGCACGCTTTCTATCCCCTGTTCGCGATGACAGATGTGCACTTCTACTCCGAACTTTTCGTTGATATGTTCAGCAAGATGCTGTGCCGAATAGACACTGCGGTGGCGTCCGCCGGTACAGCCACATGAGAACATGAGGTCGGTGAAGCCACGCTCGATGAAGCGCGCCACATGAAAATCGGCCAGACGGTATACGCTCTCCAGGAATGTAAGAATCTCGCCATCTTCCTCAAGGAAATCTATGACAGGCTTGTCTAGTCCTGTCAACGGTTTGTAGGCATCATAGCGTCCAGGGTTGTGAGTGGCACGGCAGTCAAAAACATATCCTCCTCCATTTCCGCTCGTGTCCTCTGGTATGCCTTTCTTATAGGAGAAGCTGAACACGCGCACTACCAGCGGGCGCTTCGCTTCAGAACAATAACTCTTGTCGGCGGCGATGAGCGCAGAGACTACGCCAGTCTTTTCCTTCGGTGCAGTTGTTCCGATGAAGGCATTCAAGTCGGTTTCGAGCATAAGGCGCATCACCGATTCCATGTAAGGGTATGCACGACATACACCCTTATCGAGCAGGGTGCGCAGATTGACGAATGCTTTCGGTATGCTGTTTATGAAATAAGGTTTCTTTTCCCAAAGTCCTCTGTAGCCGTAAGCTCCCAGCACCTGCAATGTGCGGAAGAGCACGAATATGTCGAGCTTTTCAAAGAAAGAGGCACGATTGACATGGATGCGCTCAGAAAGACTTTCGAGATAGGCTTCGAGCACCCGTGTACGTACATCATCGCCATAGTTGGCTGACGACTGCCAGAGGAACGACGCCACGTCGTAATAGACAGGACCGCGCCGACCTCCTTGAAAATCTATGAAGTACGGCTGACCGTTGTTTATCATGACATTGCGTGCCTGAAAATCGCGGTACATGAACGTGCAGGAACTTTCCGACAGAAGATTGTCAGCAAAGGACACGAAATCTTGTTCAAGCTTGTATTCGTTGAACTCTACTCCTACAAGTTTCAGAAAACAGTACTTGAAATAGTTAAGGTCGAACATAACACTTGTCCTGTCCATAGAACTCTGTGGATAGCAGAGGGAGAAATCAAGTCCCTCGACACCATCGAACTGCATGTCGGCCAGATGTTTCACCGTCTTTATCATTAAATCCACTTCACGCTCCGAGAAATGTCCGCTTTCACGTCCTGAGCGCAGGCTGTCGTAAAGAGATTCAGTTCCCAAATCCTCCTGCAGGTAGCATCTGCATTCTGCATCGACGGCTATAACTTCGGGCACGTTCAGCCCTTTCGTCTTGAAATGACGTGCAAGGTTTATGAAAGCCTTGTTTTCCTCAACCGACGTTCCGACAACGCCCACTACAGTTCCCTTTTCATACAAAAAACGGTAGTACGCGCGGTTACTTCCGGCGCCGGCTATCTTTTCTATCTGGAACTGGATGTTTCCAAACGTGGAAACAAACAGTTCCTCCAATCTTTTATCCATACTTTCAAATAGTCAGTTTTGCAAATTGTTTTATGCACGACGAGATGCTCATGTGCATCAGCGTTTACACAAGGACATCATGCCCTGTTCTTCCATACAGACAGCACCTTCTGGCGAACAGCAAGAACATTCAGCGCAGAAACAGCCACAAGAAGGATGAACCCGACAATGAATGCCGGCCACATTGCCGGAAGCTCGCTTTCAGGGAACATGTCAAGGAGAAATCCTATGTATATCTGCCTGATTGCATAAAGAATTATGAACGACATGATGAACACAGCCACATTGAGCCCAACAGTCAATGCCTGGTAAGGCAATGCCACCTTGGCAGGACTATAGCCTATGAGAAGCAGATTCTCGAGCTTTGCAGTATTCTTCTGCACGAGAAGATAGACGCTCAGCATGAGTATGTAGAAAGAAAGTATGCTGATGAGCAGGCCTATGCACATGACAATGACTACTATAATGCGGAGAACGTAAGTGGTCTTGCTGGCATCGAGCTTGTCGGCGTCGGTCTCAAGATTGTGTTCTTTCAGATATCCTGCAAGCTTCTCGTCAGTCGGATTGCTCACCTCGATTATCAGGCGCGTAGGTTCGGCCTTTCCTCCATCTGCATAATAAGAGTTTGCCCAATCCATGAACTTCTGCGGAACGAGTATTGTATTTAGCCTGTTGCTGAATCCGACGATACGTCCCGTGTAGAAATCGGCTTTGCCTTTTCCTGATACCGAAATATTGAGCTTCATGGCTCCAAGAAGTCCTTCTGATAGTTTCGGAAGACTGCGGCTCTGGGCATATCCGAAGTTGTAGAGATCGAGATAGTTTTTCGGGAGTATTATAGGAATCATGTCGTCGCCCGGATGGAATGTCCACTCGTCGAGCGGTACATCGATGTAGTCGTCAGGCACAGACTCGAAGAACATGTCGGTGGAGAAGCTTGCCATGTTCTTGACATCGAAGCTTGCGCCAACGCTGAAGAGCGATGAAGTGAACTGTCCCACCCGCTCCGTGAACTTCTGCTTCTTTATGTCAGCCACATCGCTGTCAGAAAAGGCATTCGACTTGCCGGTGATGGTGGTCATAGCACTGACCTTCTTGTTTACAATTATATAATCGGCTTTCATGAAGCTGTCCTTCCCGTTGAACACCGACTGCACGTCTCCATAAAACTGTATGCCCAGCAAAATTATCAGCATACCGATGAGGTTTGCAAAGAAGAAACCTGCAAACTGCGGAATGCTTATATGCTGTCTCAAAAGTTTCCAAACCAATTTCATAATCTGTAGATTTTATCGTAGTTCAACTCCATTCTTTTTCCAATGCTCGTAACAATGACACCTGCTCCCTGTGACTTTGCCTCATCGGTGAGAATGCCGGCCATTATGCGTCCGTTGGTATCGTCAAGGTGACTTATAGGCTCATCGACCATCACAAAGTCGAAAGGCTGGCAAAGGGTGCGCATCATGGCAACACGCTGCTGCTGTCCGAACGACATGAGGCCTATCGGTGTATCGAGCTTATCGGATATAGCGAGCATCTCGAACCATTCGAGTATCTGCTTTTTCTTCTTTTTGCCTGTGAGGCTGTTCTTTATCTGCACGTTTTCCAACGCTGTGAGTTCAGGAAATAGGCGCAAATCCTGCCATAGCATAGCAAGGCTGCGTCTGCGCACGTCAACCCAATTGCTTATGGTGTAAGTGCGCACATCGGTACCGTCGAAAAGTATGTTTCCACGATAATCGTGGCGATAACCGAAAACGAAACTGCACAACGAGGATTTTCCTGTACCGGAATTTGCTTCGAGCAGATAGCTGTGCCCTTTTTCGAACACCACCGACTGCTTCCACACATCACCGGCAATGTCGTCGCGGTTGGCGAAGACTTCGGGCAAAACATTCAATAATTCTATCTTATCCATAAATCAGATTTATGCAATATGCGGTAATAAAAAGAAACCTTGAAACACATACCAGACAGGAACCGTTGCGACCACGCCGATATACATTCAAGGTTTCATAAACTATTATCTATCTATTTGATGAACATCAGTTAAATATCTGTTTCAGAAAATTCTCCTTCGGGTTTTTGAGCGCGAGGTTGACCTCAAACTCCGAAGCTTCATTCATAGAAAATGTCAAGGCCTTCATATTGGCAAAAATAAAGGCATATTCATGTCCCAATCCCATGAGCTGCGACAGCTCAACCATCGGAAGAGATTCAAGATTGACGTAAAGGTACATTCTGCTGTCCTTTATCTTGTCCGCATAATCTTTCAGCAGCGCACTCCTTCCAGAGAAAGCATTAAGCTTATAGGCATTTTCGGTGGCAAAATAAAGTTCATTGTCGTCTACCCCCCAATTAATTTTACCATCAGCAGTCAGAAGCTCATACTGGTTCTTGCCTGTACGCAGCATCGACAATCCGTAATCTTTCATTGATTTCGTCCAACCATCCACGTCAGAAAGAAAATCGGAGTTTTTAAGCTGAGCTGTAGCGATAAAATCGAAACCTGTTTCAGATTCGTCAGCAGGATTCATCTTCGGAACAACAATAGCCATATCGCCATCAACAGATTTGATTATCTTCTCAATGTCGATGCCTCGCTCAATCATGAACATGAGCGTCTTGATATCCTTGTCGCTCTTGAGAATAGGCAAAAGCCAGTTTCCATCGACATTGCATCCGAACCACGCCATGAAATCCTCCATAGGCGTATCAATGTATTGTCCACCGATTTTTCTCAAGTTCTTGCCGTATTCGGCGATTGCATTGTTAACCTTTTCATCATTGCTGAATATCGATGTCTTCATCTTGGCACATCCGTCTTCGAAGCTTAAAGAAGCAACTGCTGAAACTTCGGCATCGCGCATATCCTTAAACATCATTGATTTAAGCTTGCCGGCATAATCATCGACATCAAAATAGGCAACAACATCACCATCGATTTCCTGCATACGCTTGTAGTGGTCAGTCGAACTGAAACATTCTTCCGACTTGTCATGTGTAATCCAGTTTGACGCATTACGTTTGTTGCCGGCACTTCCTTCTGGATCCAACGGCATAGTTATCAGAAGGACATCGTCCTTATAAACCATATCCAACTCATCGAGAAGAGACACCCACTTTACTCCGTCTCGCTCCGACGGCTGTACTGCAAAACCTTGATTGCTCAAGAGAGTAATGAAATCCTCAAATGCGGTTTCATCTGAAAGACGTGCAGCTACTCCAAAACTGCCGGAAGCAGTGAATGCATAAACGGGAACAGTAAAGTCAATACCTGTATTTTCAGGATTATCAAAAATCTCAACCAACTTCGCCTTATCGTCACCGCTGGCGATATAGTCAAGATTGGTCTTGACAGAGGCCAGCAACTTTGACTCAGCTATTCCTCCCTTGCTGGCAATGTCTGCCATATTTACTTCTATCACTAAAGAAGCATCTTTTGGAACAACATCGGCATAATCTGACTTGCCACATGAAGCAAAAAGCAATGCGACAAGAAAGAGCGGCAGAAATAACTTAATGATTTTCATAGATATAAAAGTTTTTATTCGATTAAATATTCATTGATTTGCCAGATTCATAAGGTGTACTGCCACTAGTGCAGCTGTCTCTGTACGCAGACGACTTCTACCTAAACTAACAGGAATAAATCCGACTTCTTGTGCATCCAGAATTTCTTCCATGCTGAAATCGCCCTCAGGTCCAATAAGTACCACAGAGTCCTCATCTTTCACAAGCACGTCCTTCAAAAGCTTGAGTTCCTTGAGCGATGGATTGTCTGCTGTATCCCAACAATGGCAAATAAATTTGGCTTTGCTTTCGACTGAATGAACGAAATCATGGAAATCTGCCATGTCGTTCACCTTAGGTTTCGATGGTTTATGGCTCTGCTTCATTGCAGAAACGACAATCCTGTCTATACGGCCTACATTTACAGTTCTGCGCTCCGAAAATCTGCAATTGAGAAACGAAAGCTCATCAAATCCTATTTCCGTAGCCTTTTCGGCAAACCACTCCACTCTGTCAATATTTTTCGTAGGAGCCATGGCTAGGTGAAGATGAGCATTCCACATAGGCTCCTGAGGCAACGTCTCGGCTATGCTGTAGAAACATTGTTTTTTTGTAGTAGATGTGATTACGGCTTTATAGAATGAATATGCTCCATCCATCAGCATGACTTCATCGCCTTCCGCCAGTCTCAACACACGGATGGCATGTGCAGCCTCTTCCTCCGGCAATTCATTGTTGTCTGCCGCATCGGGCACATAAAAAAAACGAACTTCCTTCATCTTCTAAAACCATTCATTTATTAGAGTATTTGCTCAACAGAAACTCTGCAAACAATTCAAGCACAGTGGCTGATGCGTTCTCAACGTTTGCCAAACGTCCGTGATCTGCAGTACAGCAGAACGTTTCCACATTGTCGGCTGTACCATACGCCAACCATATAGTGCCCACAGGACTTTTTGCAGTACCACCATCAGGACCAGCACATCCGGTGGAAGCCAGAGCATAATCTGAAGAAAAAAGGCGACATGCACCTTTCACCATTGATATAGCCACCTCACGGCTGACAACCTCATATTTGTCTATATCATCAGAATCAACATCGAGCAAACGTTCCTTAACTTCATTCTGATAAGCTACCACAGAACCGATAAAATAGGCTGACGAACCCGGCACTGCTGTCAACGATGAAGCTATACGTCCTCCTGTACAACTCTCCGCCGTCGATAGTTTGAGATGATGATTGGTCATTATTCGCTGTATGCATTCACATACAGATAAAGTTTCATGTCTGTCGTCCATATTAGCTGTAAAGTAGTTTTAGATTGAAGCGTTTTACTTCGTTACTCTTGCATATGCAGGCATGTCGATTGAACAGAAGTCTTTGTCGAGATACTTGAAATATCCTGTTATGCCTATCATTGCCGCGTTGTCTGTCGTGTAACTGAATTTAGGAATATATATTGTCCAACCATATTTCTCAGCATGTTCCCTGAAAGCGTTGCGCAATCCGTTGTTGGCAGAAACACCTCCGGCGACAGCCACATGCTTGATGCCAGTATCCTTAACAGCAAGTCTGAGCTTGTTCATAAGGATGTCAACGACAGTGCGTTCTAGTGATGCAGCCAAATCCTCTTTGTGATGTTCGATGAAATCAGGATCGTCCTTCAACCAGTCACGCAATGAATAAAGGAACGATGTCTTCATGCCAGAAAAGCTGTAATCATATCCAGGAATATGAGGTTTTGCAAAATGATATGCTTCAGGATTTCCCTGACGTGCAAGCTTGTCGATGATAGGTCCTCCAGGATATCCCAATCCCATCACCTTAGAGCATTTGTCGATGGCCTCTCCTGCGGCATCATCGATTGTCTGTCCCAAAACTTCCATATCGTTATAGGCATTCACCTTGATAATCTGGGAATTACCGCCACTCACAAGCAGACAAAGGAATGGGAATGGTGGTTTACCGGAATCATCCTCGCTTTCCTTAATGAAATGCGCCAGAACGTGTCCCTGAAGATGGTTGACATCTATCAACGGTATACCGAGGGCACGTGCAAAGCCCTTGGCAAACGAAACACCAACAAGAAGACTTCCCAGCAAACCCGGGCCTCTGGTAAAAGCAACAGCTGAAAGCATCTCTTTGGTTACACCGGCACGTTTGATTGCCTGGTCGACAACCGGCAGAATGTTCTGCTGATGTGCTCTTGAAGCCAATTCAGGAACTACACCACCATAGGCCTCATGCACAGCTTGACTTGCCGTCACGTTCGACAAAAGTATACCATTCTTCAGCACAGCCGCAGATGTATCATCACACGACGACTCTATGCCTAATATATATATATCCTGCATAATTTATTTTACGATTAAAGTATATAATTCAAATATAAAAAGTCATCAATAGGTCAATATTTCCACTCCGTTCTCTGTCATCACGAAGGTATGCTCCCACTGTGCGCTAGGAAGCTCATCCTCTGTGACGACAGTCCATCCGTCATCTTCATCAATGAACACTTCCCATGTACCCATATTTATCATAGGCTCTATGGTGAACACCATTCCAGGGACAAGAAGCATACCAGTTCCCTTCTTTCCATAATGGAGCACCTCGGGGTCTTCATGGAATTCAAGCCCCACACCATGACCGCAAAGATCTCGAACTACAGAAAAACCGTTCTTGTGAGCATGTTTCTGTATGGCATTGCCGATATCACCGACAAAACAGTATGGCTTTGCCGCTTCCATGCCAACCTCAAGACACTCCTTTGCCACATCCACAAGTTTCTGTTTCTCTGGAGTAGTCTTACCGATAACGAACATTCTGGATGCATCGCTGTAATATCCGTCAAGTATTGTAGAAACATCCACGTTTACGATATCTCCTTCTTCGAGTATTTCGTCTTCACTTGGTATTCCGTGGCACACCACCTCATTGATGCTTGTGCACACACTCTTAGGATAACCTTCATAATTTAGAGGTGCCGGAATAGCTCCATGTGCAATTGTATAATCATACACCAACTTATCTATCTCGGCAGTAGACATACCAGCGTGTATTTCCTTGGCGACCAAATCCAAAACTCCGGTGTTCACGACACCGCTGCGGCGTATGCCTTCAATCTGTTCGGGAGTCTTGATCAATTTCCTTGTTGGAACAAGATGTCCTTTTTTCTGAAAGAACATTATTTTCTTGTCCATTTCAGTCAACGGTTCACCAGGCAATGTATGCCAATTGTTATGAAATTTCTTTGTTGACATTGCAGTAAGTTTTTTATGTATTAATGCAAAGATACTCCCTTTTTTACAAGTACGCCAACGAACGATATATTAAATTAGACAAAATATATGTTTGGTTTGGTCATATCATATAGTTTTAATTAAATTTGTACTATATAACAACACAGAAACGCAAATGAAAGTAGCTTATTGGGCCTTTGCGGCCACTGCCTGCATTTTGTCGGCTTCATGCGGAGGCGAACAGCAGGAACGCAAATCTGAAGAAATTCAGAAAGTAACAACAGACTCCATAACAGGTACCGGAAAGATGCAGTCTTCGAACATTTCCGACACTGTAACAGTCAGAGGAACAACATACAGATATAAAATCGTGCGAAAGGCCGATGAAGAACTTGGAAAAATAAAGAATGTTGCAGGTAAGGAATTTTATGACAACAGGATTGAACTGACAATCACAAAAGGTACATCTGAAATATTCAAACATTCATTTACAAGGGAATCTTTCAAAAGCGTGGCTCCTGCTGAATTTATGAAGAATTCGGTACTTTTGGGCATAGTTTTCAATTACGACAAAGCCGGCGACCATTCAAACTTCAACTTCGTCGCAAGCATCGGCGACCCTGAAGACGATGAACTTTATTTTCCTATGACCCTTACAATAACCCCCGACGGACAAATCTCCATCGACAAGAATTATTCCTCAGACACCGCACCGGTAAAAGAGAACCTAGCTGTCGATCCTCCTACCGACGGCGGTATCTGATAAAAAAAATCAAGGGTATATTTTCAAAAAAGAATTATTGCAACCTGGTACTCTTTCCATTTATAATGGACATAAAGAGGCCAGGTTTGTCATTTACAATCAGCTCATCAGGAAAATCAGTTTCCTTCAGCAATGGTTCCAGATACTGATAATCCGCTATATATGAGGTGTGGTGTGCATCACTTCCCATTATTAGATGCACATCGTGCTTCTTGCACAATTTGAGCATTTCCAGATTGTATGGGATTGCATACTTTTTATGTCTGTGCGGATTGAGCGACTGATTGTTCAGCTCCAGCAGAGTTCCACACCTTTTCGATGCCAGAACAACAGCCTCTATATCGAAATCAGAAGCAGTGCCGTCACACGGATGACTGATTATGTTGATATACGGATTCTCAATAGCACCGATAAGAGCCGATGTATTCTCTTCTCTTGTACCGCTCTTGTAGCATACACCATGCAAACCGGCAATCTTGATATCCAGACACGACATGTATCTTTCGTCCAAATCTATAGTTCCTGAATAATCTATTATGTTCAACTCAGCCCCTAGAAGCAGAGTTGTATTGCCATAATGTCTGGGAACAAGATACATATTCCTGAAATACAGAGGGTCGCAAGTACCAGGAATGGAAGGACCATGTTCGGTGATTCCATATATTTCGAGGTTCTTAGCTACTGCTGTATCAACCATCTCTTTAAGCGTACAGAACGCATGCCCGCTGACAAGCGTATGCGTATGTACATCTATTACGGATTTAACCATTGCAGTACGTGAATTCTTTATTTTTTCAAGTATACCAATATCTGCTCAGCAATCTGTTTCATGCCGGCTACCGACGGATGTCCGTCCATTTTGTCTATATCGTGCAGTTCGAGCACTTCGATGCCGTAATGAGCACAAACTTCATTCGTAGAAGCATCGATGGCGTCACTGAGTTCTGAATTCAAGATGAACACAATTCTTGATTGTGGATACAGAACCTTCATCTGCGAAAGCATATACGATAGTGCAGGCCTATAAGAATATAAGTCACTCTTGGTCCAACCGTCATACATGTATTCACCTATAGGAGCCTTGCTCCATGAATCGTTGGTACCTCCGAAAACAAGAATCAGTTCCGGTTTGCCGAGATTGAACATACGGCTGATGAAAGAACGGTCGCTGTAGTCTTCCTTGCGGTATCCTGTACAGCAGATGGTTGCTCCAGAGTAAGAATTGTTTACATCCAAAGCATATCCGCTCTGCGACTCGAAGATTTTCCACCACGTCTGTTCTGACGATTTCACGTCATTGTTGCGTCCTGCCGTGCGTCCGTTAAAATACCAGCAAGCATTGCTCGAAGGACTTATCAAGCCCTCGAAAGTTGAATACGAATCTCCCAGCACTGAAAATTTCTTGCTCTGTGCATAAGCAACATTTACTGCAGCACCGCATAAGAGAAATACCACGGCAAGCATACAGTATTTTATACTACTCTTCATCATCAGATATTTTTCATTAATATTTGTTTCTATAATATTTGAAGCTTCAACGTCTTCAGTTTCCTGTTGCATAAACTATAAAGACAACAGGAAACTTTCTCCTTTGTTCATAAACAGATCATGTCCTTCCGAGTTAAGATGTGCAGTGTCGGATGGAGCCTGGAAATATTTCTTACGGAAATTCTCATTCCTTACATATATACCGCTTTTTGCCGACGCATCGAAAATAGGAATAGAATAATGCGCACAAATCTGCTTCATTGCCTCTATAACCTTGTCGAATCCAGGACGTCCAACATTCCATGGAGTCACAAATGCCAGTTTTGCCGAAGGGTATTTTTCAATCAGCCTCTCGCACAGTTCTGACATCCTCGTCTTGAACACCTTCAGCGAATCAGCACTATTTCCAACCATTCCGGCATCATTATGACCAGCTATGACAAGTACATAATCGGCCGAATCTGTCATTTCCTTATATCTCTCCCACAAAGGTTTGCCGAAACCGTCCTTGGTCCTGTCAAAAGCTATGCAACATCCGTTGCGTCCATAATTGTAGTACTTCATTCCATACTTCTCGGCAACCTTGTAATGCCAAGCCTCACTGACAGGACGACGATGATTACGCACATAACTGTCGCCGATAACATTTATTGTTTTACCATACAAAGGTGCACATTCTACACAACACTGCTTCTCCTGGGCACACGAAGCCAGCGGAAGAAAAAGAAAAAACAGAGATGCGATTTTGGATTTCATATAATGTTTCATGTTTAGATCGTTAACCACAAAATTAAGCATTTCATTCTGTACGAATAAAAAAAACGACAAAAATTTATTTTTAATAAGATATGCTTTTATATAAAGTTCAAATCGGATAATTTTGCAGTACTTGAAAAACATCTTGCAACTTAACAACAAACAACCAATGAAAAAACATTTATCTCCTCTACTGGCAACGGCATCATTAATGCTGTTCACAAACGCAAGCGCACAAAACCCATCGGACAAATCATCGATGTGCGACACGACAGACTTGAAATATAAAATTTCAAAAGCAGTATGCCATCAGTTCAATGCCATGAGAAACAACATTCATCTTCCAGCTGAGGTTGAAGGAAAAATCATAAAATGGAACTTCACTTCATCCGAAAGGGGCATGAACGAATACGTGACACTCATCGGAAACGAAATGTTGGTGAAGAAACTGCCAAAGAAAAACAGTATCCACGCTGGCTCCATTACTGCAGAAACAGACGGTGGCACATACACATACGACGTGACACTCGCCAAAGACGACAACATGTACGGCTATCTATACTGCCACATGGCAATGGATAAGGAAGAAACTCTTTATGCTATAGGAAAAAAAGAAGACGAAGGTGCAGTATTTCATAATCTGCTTAACAACCAACCGGTTTACCGCGCACAGGATGTAGCAAAAATAGAAGGCGGAGTGCGCGATGCATTTATCTATCGTGCTCCCGACAACAACGGATATGTCATGGTGACTACCGACATGAGCAACCACAAGAGCAGAACATGGTTCAACCACGGCATCGACCTTCTGAAATCCAATGACCTTGTGCACTGGACTTCAGTGTCGTTCGACTTCAGAAAAGGAAGCGAAATATTCTCAGATCCACAAAGCCCCGATGTATTAAAAGACTACACAAAAATCAACAGAGTATGGGCACCGCAAGTTATATGGGATAAGGAATATAACAACGGTCAAGGAGGATATTTCATCTATTACTCTATGCTGAGTACAAACGAAGGCGACAAGTACGACAAGATATATTATTCATATTCCGACAAATCATTCACACAACTTACAAAGCCGAAGCTTCTTTATGATGCAGGACGTGCAGTAATCGACTGCGACATCACGTGGAACGACTGCGACAGCGTATACAATGTACTTTTCAAACGAGAAGGAGCATCAGGATTTGAAAGAGGCGTGTACAAGGCCACTTTCGATAAACTTGGCGACCAAGACTGGAATGTAAGACTCCACATAACCAACGAAGGAAAAGAAAATGTGGAAGGAGCAAGCGCTTTCCGTAGAATCAACTCGAATACATGGGTAATCGGCTACATTAGATATTCCGGAGGAAAAAGCTACAGAATATGCACTGCAAATGCTTCTATGGAAAACGTGAGCAAGTCTGTGGAAATTCGCGATGCCAACCTCAAACCTCAGCACGGTTCATTCATGACTCTGACAGAAGATGAATACAATATGCTCGAAGCATGGTCGGAACTCACGCTCAAGGTTCAGGAACTCGAAAAATCCACACTCTCGGAAACAGACAGAGAAAAAACGGCAAAAGCCAAAGAAGCATTACAAAAGCAATACAAGAAAAACCCTGTCAAAAAACTTCTGAAATTGTACAGAAAACACATCAAAGCTCTTGAAAATAACTGATAAATTCCAACTGTAATTGATAAAAAAGGACCTTGCGTGCTCACGTATCGATAAAAGAGCAACGCAAGGTCCTTTTTCTAGTATTGCGACTATAAAAGCTTCAGATTCAAAAAAAAACATCACAGAAAACCAAATTAAACGAAACATTCTTTTTTCACAAAATACATCAGACTTCAATTCTACATTACTGATAAAACCGATTTCCTACATGTAGATGCAACAGCACAAAAAAGGCATGCACCCAAGTCATAAAGAACTATATCGGTGCATGCCTTTTGTTTCATGTTAGAACTTGAAGCCTAACGTACACATGAACTGGCTTCTATTGTTGCTAATTTCCGTAGGCTTAAGATTTACTTCATCGAAAGCGTAGAAATCACCTTTCTGAGCTGAATACTGATAAGCAAAGTCTATATAACCAACTTTATATCTATATCCGAATCCGAAGGTGATTCTGTTTATAGCCTTCCAATTGGTAAAATCAGTTTCGGTGAACGGGCTGTCAGCTGCTATAATTCTGTAGCTGTCGCTCTTCATCGGAGCAGAAACATAATTGTATCCAAGTCTCACACTGAAAGCATCTATCGGCTTATACTCCATACCGATTTTGAAAGTGCTCACTCCTTGCAGGAAACGTTTCGTATTATCATTGATCTGTCTGAAATAAGCATCCTCATAACCGTCATCAGTTGTATACTTGCTTGTCGAATAGTCAGAATACTCATACTCAGCACCGATTGCAAAATTAGTTCCAATAGTATGTCCAACGCTTAGACCGAAGACCCATGGGGTACGATATGAATAATCAAAAACACCGCCATCGCCAGAGGATATATAATTGCCATTTGAACTCAGATATGCTCCATTCTGATCACGCAAAGAATACCAAATAGGAGTATGTATGTTGATTCCGAATCTGAAAGGCGAATCTGCAATAGGACGGCAGATAAAACCGAACTTCACATCTATACCGTCGCCGGTAGTCTGATACCAGTTGCTCAACGAATAATAGTTGCCGTCTGTTCCTATCTCTCCATACAGCGACTCACGATTATAATCGATATTGTAAACGCCCAAAGCCAAACCGAAGAAGAACTGATCGGAAACATTCATTGAGATGTTGAAGTCGCACTGAATATTGCTTCCGTAAGTTGCACGCCTGTATTCAGCCTGTTCAGCACCGACACCATAGTATCCTGATTCATCTTCGTTAATTATACCTCCATGAACAAGATTGCCGTCTTCGTCGAACATCGGTGCAGACATATCAGCCAGTAATCCCCAACTCTCGAAATTACCATCATAACATGTATTAGCAAGATTTGCAATCTGATTTGTCTGCGAAAACACACCGTTTAGATTGTCCACACTGCAATTCAGATTCGAGAAATAATTAGCTCTTTTGGTGTAATTCACACCATAGTTAATATATTTCAAGCCCTTTTGCCCCTCAGTTGCAACACGCGATGAAATTATAAGACCGATATTATCGATAGATGGACGTACTGAATGCTTTCCCAAAACTCCATCATCGGCCCATAAAAGTCCCAAGGAGATCATAGCCTCATTCGACCTGAACAAACCTGTTCCTGCAGGATTGGTGGACATAACAGAAATATCTCCGCCTAAAGCGCCAAGCGCACCTCCCATACCGACATATCTTGCCGTTCCATTAAGATCAGACGAAGCAAAACGTGCAGCGTCATACGAATCTTGAGCAAATGCACCATACGTCATGAATGCATGAAGCAAAAGTGCCGTTGACAAATATCTTTTCATAGATAACAATCGATTAAATGAATAATACCGTTAATACGACTCATAACACTAGAAGATAGTGAATCAGCACCTATCATCTGCGACCGCTTCTTACACCGCCGCCACCGCGTGATCCACCTCCGAAGCCACCACCTCCGAATCCACCTGACCTTGAAGGAGAAGAGAAGCTTCCAGAAGACCTAGTACTGCTTGGTCTGCTGTATGTAGATGAATTCCTAGTACTCTGACTGCTCGAACGGTTGAACGATGAAGTCTGGCGAGTGCGGTTCTGCGAACTGGTATTTGTACCTGTACTCTGACCTCGGGTGTATGTACGTCTTCTAGTTGTAGTTGTCTGTCCGTTGCCGCTTGTATTGGTTACACGGCTTCCGCTTGTGTAACCACCTCTGTTATAAGTAGAATTCGTTCTGTCATACACATTAGTTCTGTTTAGAGCATTTGTCCTATTGAAAGCATTTGTTCTGCTCGTCTGGACCATGTCACCGGTTCTGATTCTGCTACCTCTTCCATATCCATTTACAAACGTACCTCTATTGGCGTTGTAACGTACAGGATGCGGATTATGCCAGCAAGGACCGCAGCCCCATCCTACCCAATGATGCGGATGGTACCATCCCCAGAACGGACCATACCATGAACCCCAAGGACGCCATCCCCAACCGAACGACCATCCCCAGCTCCAATAATACGGATCATAATAGAAGAATGGATCAGCATAGATGTAATCGAAGGCTCCATAGCCATAAACAAGATCCCAATAGTAAGGACTGCTCACATAGACACCTACGTGAGGACTGTAGAAACGAAGAATCTGACGAGAATATTGGTAATCGTTCTCATCATCATAAATATTCGACTCTACAGCTTCTATGGTGTCAGGTTCAACATCATCTCCACTGTACATGTACCTTCTGTTATATTCGTCTTCATCCCTGCTGGACGTGTTGTATACTTCAACATCGGCGTTTCCCTTGAATATCAATTCCGGTTCACGTGCCTTTGTCTTATTTTCAACCTTAACTTCAGTTTTCTGCTCCTTACTTTTTTCAGGAAAGAAATAAAGATCGTCCTGCGCTATGATGCTCAGCTGAGTAAAAGCCAGCATTGCCGAAAAAATTACTAACCGTTTCATATCGCTCCTAAAATTTAATCAAGTAACAGATCTTTCTTATCATAATCACTCTCTAATGCAAATTCGGGCACAAAATTATACAAATATATTCATGCACCTACTCTTGCACATTACAAATATACAAAATTACAGCACTTTCAAGCTCGGATTTCCCCTACACCGGAATAGGGTAATCCCTATTAAAAGCCAAAGCGTCAGACCGCCGATGCAGTCTGACGCTATGCCTATTCTAGAAAACTATCATTTCTCAAACACGCCAATGTCTCCGGAAGCGGAAACCGCTGCAGCGTCGACATCCATCACGCGGCAGTCTTCATTGTTGTAGAATACAACTGAAGCCTTGCCAAGCGCGTCTGTCTTCACATTAGGATTCCAGTACAGCGTACGTCTGTAATCATGCTCATCAGGAAGAACCATTCCCTCATATTCAGGCGAATAGAACTCAAGCGGTTTTGAGAATCCCTGCACAAGAGTCTTTCTTACACCTTTCTTATCCGGTGAGCGCTTCCAATCAGTATATACAAACACAAGAACCGTATTGTTGATTTCCTGCGTAGCTACATTACCGGAAGAAGCAGTATTGTTATCAGTATTCGATTCACCAGACAATGAAGGATTTGCATCACCTGATGATGAAGGATTTGAAGAAGCAGCAGATTCGTTCAATCCGCGTGCATCATAACTTCCTTCTATGGAATCGCGCGAAGAATTCATGAAACGTTGCGCCACACCGTAAGTGTCAGAAATAAGTATTGCCTCTATATCATTTGCCGTAATATCCTCAATATCTACGACTGTGCGCTCCTTATTGTCAATAATGAATCTGACAGGACGTCCCCTGTAAGTAGCTCTATGTCTTATTCGTCCATTTCCGTCATCAACCATTTCTGTAGAGAAATGCTTGTTCTGGCGCTCGAGATAATCGAATACGGATTCAAGGTAATATTCACCGGTATCGTCCATCCTGGTCCTTTCCTCCTCAAGATCGTATACAACGTTGGCAATTGAAATATTGCGTCCCTTCATCCATCTCTTTTCAGCATTGACAGTCACTGACGGCAACAGCTTTTCATATCCTCTGTAGACATAATTGTCATTACCAGTTCCTCCGTCAGCTGCTCCTTCTTCACCCGGAACAGTTTTTTTCTCGGGTTGTATCATCCATGTGTCCAATGGCTGGTATCTGCGTGCATCAGGCGAGAACTGTCTGTCAAGATGAACATTCATCTCCTTCATCTTTCCATCTTCGCGGGTAGTGATATTCATTTTCCACGTACCATAAAAATCTTCCGACTGGAAAGCAAAATCTCCAAGACTGTCCGTAACTGCATGTCCATTCTTGTGTGCGCCCGACTTTTCGTCATAAAGAACCACACCCACATCAATACCTTCTTTAATTTTTTTTCGGAATGTAGAAAGCAGTTTGCCCTTAATGACCAATCCTTCTTCAATATAATGTTCCACTTTGAAATCCGAAGGACGTATCATCTGTTCCCAAGAATAACGGCACCACCCTTGAGTAAGCATAAGCTGATCAAGAGCTATATTGTGCGCCATATCGTCAGACTCGAAATAATAATCGACATCCTCAATGAATCCTTTCAATTCTGAACTGAGAAGCAGATTTGCCAAAGCATTTCCGGTGTCCGAACCTGGAGTGTTCTTCGATGCATCCCTCACAGACAATGAGAAAGTTGTCTGCACCGGTTTTCCACCAGTATCAGACAAAGAGAAATCCATACTTATCTTCTCGAAAGGCTTGTATGTCTCCTTGTCCTGCTTCTGAACAAACTGAAGCGTGGAAGCCGGACGCTTGAACACCATTCTGCGGCAGATTGCCTTACCCTCACGGTTGAAGAGTATTATCTGGTTCACTCCGTCGCGCAATGCAGCTTTGTCTATCGAAAGCATATACAATCCGTCGGCATTGAAAGCAACCTTTTCAAACGCATACACCGTACCGCCGTTTGATATTGCCAGCGCCACCGGTTCATCAACGACTCCTGCACTACGCTGTACGCTCACCACAGCCTTCTCGCCCCTGAGCATGTTTGCAGAAAGAACATATCCTTCCTTCTCCACCTCCGGAAGTTCAAACTCATATTCCTTGTCTCCGACTGTGAGTCGGGCAACATATTTATCATCTGAAGGCAAGAAAGAGAAAGTACCTATTCCACCGTGCATCACCTTAAATGTTGTAACAACCTCATCCGTTTTCTTATTGTACACGCGTCCTTCAGCATTTTCGCCAGCTCCATCTGAATTGAACACCTTGAAAGCCACCTGCGACTGAAGACCGCGCACCAGATAACCGCCTTCCGGATAAAAGGCCATATTCATTTTCTTTAGTGATTCAGCCTTAGGACGCATCATCGGTCTGGATATACTCTGAGGCTGCAGGCTCATCTTAGGATCAGAAAAGTCTGCTACGGTTTTAGGCTGGTCGAATATAGGGAACACCCTGCTGAAAACGGCGTCTTCGCCCCAGTTGAGCATCATTCGCGTATAAGCTCTCACCTCGTAGTAACCAGCAGTCATCACGCGCGACAGCGCAAACTGTCCGTCAGCCTGTCCGTCAACAATCTTAAGCTTATTGCTCTGAACTATTTGTCCCTCCGGAGTTAGAAGTTCAACATACAGCACACCGCTCATTTTTGTCGGAGTGTTATCTGTACCGCTCACCACATAGGCTTTGAACCACATTGTTTCACCGATGAAGTATCCGGTGTTGTCGAAATGCAGATACACTTTCTCCTGCGGGTAGAGATAATTGAAGGCATTTACATTTTTCACAAACCCGAGAAGTTCGGCATCAGCGTTAGACACGTTGCCGTCTGTCTGTGCATAGGTGCTGAAAAAACTCGCAAGTCCTATGCAGAAGGCACTGAATCTATAATGATATTTCATAATACAATTGCCATAAATGTTTTTCAGATACACGAATATATGGTACAAAACGTTAAAATTCAAGCCGACCTGGCAAGGCCGGCAATTCAAATGCAGATATATAACATAAATTAACCATACAAGCAACTATTCACCTGCAAATTCGGACACATTGAAATTGTTTGCGACGGCCAGTCTGGCACAATTCTGCAGCAATCGCCTGTTGGTGTTGTTCACCTGCCCCTTCGAACCGTTCTTTCCAATGATTGAGAGGTCATCGCGTATGCTCCGCGAATAGCAAGGACCGATCACCGATTCGAAAAATGTACAAGCAAGCAGATAACGTCCCATAGTCAGATCAATATGCTGGTTGTCACGCGTAAACTCATTGTCTGTTGCGAGAGCCTTGACCCTGCGCGCATTCTGCACAGCTGTACCGCAAGGAATTATTATGTCTATACCGGAACGGGCTTTCATCTCCTTCACCGCATTGCAAATGCTTCTGTACATATTTGCCTGATCCTTATATCGGCCTATGTTCTTGTGCTTTGAAGAATACGCCCAAGTTTCGTTGAATGCATACGTTGTCCTAGGACTAATTGTCAGAATGCTGTATGCCTGGATAAGTTTGGACAAATACGGTTCATAAGAAGAATAGTTTCCCGATTCAAGGGAATACTGCTGGAAAACCACCACATCATAAGGAAAGCGCCTCATGGCTTCGCGTAGACTGATAGCCTTCTCAAGCTTCTTCGAACCGTCTCTGTTGTACCTGTACAACTCGTATACCTTTTCATTCGATTTAAGATTTTCATAATGCTGTTTGAGCGAACATCCGGGACGGTACAGTACATAGATATCCACCATGCTCATGCCCAAAGAATTCAGTATCGAAGGCATCGCCTCATTTGTATCTATTGAAAATGAATTGCCTATGAAGAGAACGTCAAGTCTTACCGGCATATACGGCAACGGCTTGTTGCAAAGATAACCTACAGACGAAGAAGATGATGAAGAACCGCCTTGCGCCGTCTGCGCCGAACAACATACAACAGAAAAGAAAAAGACCGATAATACAATAAAATAATTTTTCATCATTGCAGTATATTTATAAATCCTATATCATTCGCCAAAGACACGTCTTGCACCCTTGTAACGGCGCACATAGTAAGGCTGACCGACAAAATCGTCAACCCTTATGCCGCCCTTAGGACTGGCGTGAATGAATCTGAAATCTTTGTTCTTGCTGTCAACCGAAACAACCATGCCCACATGCCCTATTCTACTCGATGCGGCGCTGCCGCTGAAAAAGACGAGATCACCAACCTTCAGGTTTCTCCTGTCAACAGATTTTCCCTGTGTAAACTGGTCGCGCGAAGAGCGTTTGAGCGATATGCCGACTTTAGAAAATACATAACTGGTAAATCCTGAACAATCAAAAGAATTGGGTCCGCTGGCACCGGCTCTGTATCGGGCACCCAATCTCGACTCTGCCACGTCAACAAGCTTTTTCGCCAGCTCAAGCATCCTTACATTCTCCTTAAGTACAACATCACCGTTCTCATCAATTATCAGCTTCGAGTCAGGAAAATCTATCTGCGTCATTCTTCTTATGCCGTCCACCATTTTTCGGTAACGTTCAATTACAAGCCCCTTCGACGCAACATGCTCTACACCGAGAATCTTTCCGCTGCAGAAACTTCCGTCATCATAAAGCTCAACTTCAACCAAAGGAGAATAATCGTAATGTGCATCTTCAAAATATCTGAATGGAGCACAATAATTGCCAATTCCGTACATTATTATCCTGCTTTTGTAAAGTTCCATTGTCTGAGGGAGGTCTGCACCATGAAAATATACAACGTCAGCACCATGGTCCACATAGAAATGGGCAGTCTTCTTCAATGCTTCACGCCCCTCATGCCCCATCTTGCTTCCGCCCCTGGCATACAAACCTCCAAATTGCGGATCATCAGCGGAAACGCCTACCACGATAACATCGCAGCTGGAACGCAGATTTTTCAAAACCCTGCGAACCTTTACCGAATCGGTCATTGAAAGAGTATGGCGCGAACTTCCGAACGAAGCAAACCCGAAAACAACACCGTTTCTCGAAAACACAGTGTATTCGCAAATATTCCTCACACCAGCACAGCTTATATTGTTCTTGCTTAGCAGATCGAGAGTGCCTTTGATCCCATCCATACCATTGTCTCTGACATGTCTGCCAGAAAGGCCGAATGCCGAAAAGCCTAGATCAGACAAGAAAGACGACACATCGCTTCCTCCATAAACACGCAAACTGTGCTTGAGCTGTTCATGCACCTTCCCCGACAATGTCCCGTCCAAAGAAGCAAAAGACGCATCGGCATGCTTGATGGAATTCTGAACTATGGTAAAAAATGGATCTACGCCAGAATAGCGGAGTGCATCCTTGGCATTGAATGTCGACAAATCAATATCACCGGCACAGACAACTCTGATTCTTTCTTTGGAAGAACCGCAAAGAACAGAGGCCGAAAAAATAATGCAAATTATGTATCTTAAAAACTTCACTGTAGTATTCGATAAAACATATTCCTAACTTAAACCAATAGACAAGATAAATCCTGCCAATAATATGAATCACAAGTAAATTACGGATGGAGATACTGTCCTTTATTATCAGTAAACCCGCCATAACGTACAGCATGTACCGGACACGAGTGGTAGCACAAATAACAGCTGACACATGTATCGCCCCATTCAGGACGTTTTTCGTCATTCAATCTGATATTGTCCATCGGACATACTTCGGCACATTTCCCGCACGAAATACAGCAATCTGCACTGTGGAAAGGTTTGGTTCCCATCAGAAACTTATTGAAGAAACCTCCTAAAACTTTAGTCTTCAACCAAGGGAATGGACCAGGAAGACAGTCAAACTCCCCTTCTCCGCCCCGCCCTATGTAGTCGGCTATATATGAAATTCTGTCTTCAACTTCAGCCAGTTTCTTGGCTTCTTTTTCAGGGGTATCGACATCGAAGCCCGGCAAAGCAACATACGATTCCGGCATCTTTACAGCAAAACCGCAACTGCACTTCCATCCTCTCGCCTCTACCGCCTTAACGAACATACGACACATCTGTCCCGTATCGTCGCCACATGTAGAAACGAAATATAGATATTTTACATTGCTTATATCTAACTTGCCAATAAAATCCAGAATAAAACCGGGCACGCCCCATGCATACACTGGGAAAACGAAGCCTAGTTTCTCTCCGTCTTCCAATCTGTACTTATCATCGTGTTTCATGGCCTCCGGAATGAAAACCGCCTTGTCAGAAAATCTATCAGCAAGAACTTCAGCGGCCCACCTGGAGTTACCGGTACCAGAAAAATAAAAAATCATTGCTCTTGAATTTTTATACCATCAAATCCATTTCTTTCGTCTGAAATAGAACCAGCATACACCTGTAGTAAATACAGACGCAACTATTGCCGACGGAAAGCCCCACCATTTTGTCTCAAGTCCGTTGGTTACGTTCATTCCTAAGAAACTAGACAAGAGTGTAGGCACCATGATTATGATGTTTAGTGATGTCAATACCCTCATGACGTTGTTCATGTTGTTGTTGATGATATTGGCATACGTGTCCATCGTGGAATTCAAGATATTGATGTATATTGCTGTAGTTTCTCTCGCCTGGCTCATCTCGATGTTGACATCCTCGATAAGTTCTGCATCAAGTTCATCTACAGGAAGTCTGAACTTGATTTTCGAAAGGAGCGTTTCGTTGCCTCTAATTGAAGTGGCAAAATAAGTCAAACTGTCTTGCAGGCGTGAAAGTCCCACAAGATCCTTGTTGTCTATCTGACGGTCAAGGTTGCGCTTCGCAATCTCAATCATCGAATTAACCCTCTTAAGATACTTCAGATACCATACAGCCGAAGAAAGAAACAATCTGAAAACGAGGTCTGAAGCATCAGAAAATCCCATGTTGCGTTTTTTCTGATGGCTTATAAAATCCTCCATCATCATTGCTTCATAATGGCATATAGTAATTATCGTGTCATTCTTGATGATTATACCCAAAGGAATAGTGGTATAAGGTGTGCGCGAAACAGTGTTCTTGAAATAAGGAACACGAATGATGATCATAAGCCAGCCATCATCGTAGTCATATCTGGCCCTCTCATCAGCATCGGCTATGTCGGAAAGGAAATATATAGGAAAATTAAGCTTTTCCTCAAGAAACTTCACGTCGTCCTCGACCGGACAAGTAATCTGAGTCCAGCATCCAGACTGCCATTCAGACATACTCTCCAAACCATCTTTGGTATTCCAGAAAGCTCGCATACTCTATAAGGCTTTACAGTTAAACATTATGATGCAAAGGCCCCATAGCGTACAAGAGTCCTTACATCCGTTACCTAAATTCCGCGTGATAATCGTCCATTTCAGCTTTTAGTTGATTATAGTTGCAAAGATACAAAAAAACGCAAAAACTGCAACACACCTTGCAAGCATATCTGAAAATAAAGTAAACCATGCATAAAACGTTGCAGCAAGATGCAAGTACTCCGGAAAATATTAGTGCCTAAATGCGGAACGTGACTACTGTTCCGTCGGCCACCCGCCTCATTGCAGGAACCTCACCATCCACAAGCCCAAGTTCATATACATCAACTCCTGTTTCGCTGTCCAGGAAATCCGAATCTATACCAAGCGTCAGATGATCATACTCCACAACTCGTCGGCCGGGATACAAAGTCTGCAGTTTCTCCAGTGCTGCGGTGAAATAAGGATGCACGTCGTCATAAGCCGCACTGCAATCAAACCTTCTGAATTCCAGCAAATCCTCCATACTGTAGGGATATTCAGTAAATGTCCCTAAAAAGTAATATGGCATATAAAGTCGATAGAGTATAATCACTTTATATGCCATTATTATTGCCCTTTTTCTGTGTTTTTTCATATAATCCTATCTGTTGGACATGACGTTTCGGAAGAAGTCTGATGACCTCTTCTGATCCTGTCTGTAAATTCATGTCATGCCGCTTTATCCGATCGGTTTCTGATCTTGTCTATCATCAGTACGGCATTTGCCGTATGTATTCCGAAGAAGATCCAAAGGATTTCCGTCTTCCTGTTCCTGGCCTTTATCCTTGAGAGCGAGTAATGCTGCTTCTGGGTGCCGAAGCTTCCTTCAAGACGGGTGGCCCTTTCCTTGGAGAGTTCACTTCTGAGCACCTTCTTCAAGGGCTCATCCTTTGCCACCCTTCCCTTGCGTACAAAGGATGTGGATATTCCATATTTCGTACAGAACTTTCTGTTGGCATTATTGGCGTATATTGAATCGGCAGCCACACATCTTACCCTCACATTCATGAGCTTCTGATGCATACGGATACAGTCCTTAAGCCTTATGCCCTCATTGAATGCCTTGGATGAGATGTGTTCGATGAACGATATGCCGTCTATCTGTATGTTGTTTACCTTTGCACCGAATTCAACGGATTTTATTTCCTTTCCTCTCACTATTGGACGTAGATAATGACGGTCAATGCTGACGATGCGGTCACTGACTTTCCGTCCTTCAAACAGCTCCTTTTCCTGTACAAGAACCTTTCTGATGATGGAAAGACGTTTCTGGTAATCCCGTGTATATCGGAGCGAGGTTCCGTATTCGCCATGAATTTCATCCCTCTGTATGAG